>Ga0315280_10004103_pt1 | contig 21793 bp, 18 predicted proteins | sample YL17G06_40_MG_FD_203697 | JGI IMG/M metagenome (GOLD analysis project Ga0315280, IMG submission 203697) | Sediment microbial communities from Yellowstone Lake, YNP, Wyoming, USA - YL17G06_40 | ecosystem: Environmental > Aquatic > Freshwater > Lake > Sediment | place: USA: Wyoming | collected...
GCAAGGCAACCATTTCCCCTCCGAAGAGCCGGCTTGAGCCGGGCTTTGGCCAAAGGCCGGCTGATGGCTGAAGCCCAGAGGAGAAGCCATGCTGAAGCATGCTCCAGGGAGAGAGGAAGGGTCTCTCGGGGCGGCTGAAAACCATTAAACGCTTGTGGCTTCCAGCCTGTGTTCTATGTGGATCAAACGAAACGAATTTGGCCCCTTAATTGTGCTGGGCTGTACTGGTAGTCCTCCACGTCGTAACTGATGGAAAAACGGTGGTGAGATTCGAGGACAACTTTGAAGATTCAGCGACGGCAGTTTTCCTATTTGACGGGTTGAGAACGGTCAATGTGATGCGGTTTGCCGGCCTCGTATTGACGAAGTTCCGCTTCGATGTCGCGAACCAATTCTTCCATTCCGCCAGAGCGCGCCTGCTCACGGGCGGCTTGGGCCGATTTGACCGCCTCAACGAAGCGTCCTGCCTCGGCGTAAGCAGCGGCAAGAGTTCGTAAATACCTTGGATGCTTCCTGCCGGTCTGCGAACAGATTGCTTCGGCCAGATGGAGGGCTTCATCTGCGTTGCGAACGGCCTCGCTCTGGTCAGTTGCCAGAATCCACGCCAACTGGTTGGCGGCCTCGGTCGAATCGGGACTCAGCCGCAGTGCCTCCCGAAAGCTCCAGATAGCCGCGTCGGTTTTGCCCCCGGCAGCCTGGGCAAGACCAAGATTGAAGCGTGCCTCCGCCGAATCGGGCTCGAGACGCACCGCTTCCGACAAATGCTTCTCCGCTTCCTCGTAACGGCCCTCTTCCGCCAGCGTGATGCCCAGATTCATTTGGGCATCCGGGTTGGCCGGATTGAGGCGGATGGCCTGACGATATAGCCCGATAGCCTCCTCGACCCTTCGCTGCCGTGCGCGGACATCCGCCAGGTTAATCAGCGCGATCAGGTGTGTTGGGAGGTGCTCGAGTGTCTCCAGATACAAAGCGGCCGCCTCGTCCAGCTTGCCCCGACTGGCCAATGTGGTCGCCAGGTCCACGCGGATATACTCTTCGCGGGGCTTCTGTTGCAAAGCGGCGCGGAAATGGGCAATTGCCTCTTCGGCACGACCGCGGTCCGATAGTAAAAGCCCCAGATGATAGTGGGCCAGCCACGCGCCGGGATTCTTTGCCAGCGTGTCACACCATAACGTTTCGGAATCGCGATACACATACGTGTGCCGCCACGTCAAAACGCACAAAATCGCAAGGACCAAACCCGCCAGGACACAGCGGGCGCGAGTTGCCGCCGACAAGCGACCCATACTCGCGACCAGACGGTTGTGTCCCGTCCACATCGCCGCTCCGGCAGCGGCAAAGATCGCTATTCCGGGCAAGTATTGAAAGTGGTCGGCAACATAGGAGTAACGGGTGAAGTAGCCGCTGAAAAACCACAACACAGGGAAAATCTGGACGCCGTAACAGGCCGCCGCCATCAGTGCCGGCCGTCCCCAGCTTGCGCGCTTCCACCAAAGCAGTGCAAAAACGACCACTATCGCGACCACCGGCAACCAAGCCATAGGGCTCGAGGGATCAACCGTATAGCGCGGGTAAATGAACATCAACGGATGGGGCCAGACGATCTTGCCGAGATAGAACCAGACAATTCGTCCGGCAATAAGAAGGCGTCCCAGAAACGATTCGGACCACTCGCCGCCGCGCACACCAGCGTGGGCGAACTGGCCCCAGACTGTCCAGGCTCCCGCTAGCGCCGACAAAACGAAGTAGGGCGCCACGGCCGTTAGCCACTGCCACCGCCACTTCCTGTGGAGCCACCACAGACACAGCAGGACCACGCCGGGAAACATAACCGTCGAGGTCTTGCTTAACAGGGCGAGCGCAAAAAGCGCCAGAGCCGCTGCCTGCCAGCCCCAACCGCCTTGTGGACCCACATGCTCATCGCTTCTTTCGGGTATCCGCCAAAAACGAAGAAAAGCCAGTAGTGAGAGAAAGAGAAACAGGGTGGACTGCGTGTTCTTGAGCTCCGTCACCCACGCTGCTGTGTCCACCTGGATGGGATGAAGGGCGAAGAGGGCGGCGCCCAACCACGCGCCGCGCACTCGCAACCGACGCAGGATCGCCCATAGCAGCGTGGCGTTGGCAGCATGGAGTATAATGTTCAGCAAGTGGTAGGCAAACGGCTCCAATCCCACCAGCCGCCGCATCACCCAGAAAGTCGTCAACACCAAGGGGTAATAAATAGACGCTTTGGAGGTCCAGATCGCTTGGAGTCCCCGGAGATCCGCCAGGTTCGGGTTCTTGGTCAGATGGAAATCATCGTCCCAGATAAAGCCACCTGTCAGCGCAGGCCCATAAGCTCCCAATACCATCAAGATCAGGGCCAGGTTGCCGATGAGGAGATTGCGCGAGCTGGCGGCTTTCGGGAAGACTCCATCCGGTGGGCCGGCTTCTTTTTCCGGCTGTCGGTCTTCGGCCTTTGTTCGATCCGTCTGGTCGAGTGGGGCACCGGCAACGAGCCGGAACAGCCCACTCTGTGCTCGATCTGTGGCCACTTGGATACTGCCTCCGAATGGAGCATCAATCTGTTGCTGCTGTCGGCAGCTGCTTCACGAGGTAACGCAGTAGGTCGCGGTATCCCATTTGGAAGGCAGCCCGCGAGGCTTCGTCGAGATCGGAACCGCCGCCCAATGCCTTAAGAAACCGGGCCAGCCCATCCTGTCCGAAGCGTCTGGCAAGCAGTCCAACGACTCGGCGCGCCTTGTAGTAGTCCGCGACATCAAACATTTCCTGCTCCTTGTCGAACCATTGGCGTTCGACTCGTTCACTAGCCCAGAGTTCCTTCCAACGTGCAATAGTCGGATCCTTCGCGAACCGATCATAGCCCGATTCGAGCGCCTGGTGCTCGGCCAGTCCCTCGACCAGCCAGAGTGGCAGGTCGCGCGATCCCGCCATGTCGAAAGTCGCAAAATGCGCATACTCGTGATAGATCGTATTCTTGAGCTCGTCAGGATTCATGCGCGGCGTCAGGTAGAGACTGATGCTGCCGCCATGTGGCGCAAACAGTCCCAGCGTCCACGGATCGGCGATCAGCGCCTCCCAGACGGCCGGATTATACAAAACAACCACCGGCGGCTGGCGAAATCTGTGACCCATTTGCTGACCGACGTCGCGTCTGACCGTCGCCAGAGTGTCCGAAACATAGCCCATCAACCGCCGGAATCCCTGCTCGTCTCGTTCGAGACTCAGGGCACGAAACAACTGCTCGATCTTTTCGGGCTCTACTTGCGCATCGCCACCTCCGATATAGCGAGAAACGACCTCGCGCAACGGCGTGACGTATTCTTCGGTCGGCGGCACACCAATCGAGGGATCGTAGATCAGCTTGTAGCCGGCTTTCTCGATGGACTGGTAATATCGGTGGGCGAAATCGCGCAACCGCGCCAAACGAAATCGCATCTGAAAGCGCTCGGTGAAAAGGCTTCGAAGACTTGCCTCGCCCTGGGGAAAATTCTCGCGGTTGCGATCGGCCCAGCGCTCGACGCCACGAGGGAACCGCAACGGGGCTTGTCTGGCCCGGTCCCAGAACCTGGCTGCTTCGTCATAGTCCAAACCGTCCTCGTACATCTGGGCGAGCGTAACCAAAGCCGACAGCAACGTCGGCTGGCTTGCCAACGCGGCAAGCAGCTCGTTGCGAGCTTCGTCGCCGCGTCCTGCCTCGCGCAGCGCAATCCCGCGCAACGAGCGAACCAACGGCTCGTTCGGCAAATGTTCATGGGCGCCGTCGAGAATTTCGACAGCCTGTTTGGCATTGCCGGCTTCCAGGTCATTCAAGGCAAGAGCCATCCGGAGAAGGACGATTCTCGCCCGTTCGTCTGCCGATTCCGCCTCCTCGGCCTCCCTCACGCCGATCTCTTCGAGCAAGGTCTGCTCGCGTTCCGACTCCAGGTCGGCGATTTCACCCTCGATCCGGTCCAGTTCGTCCTGGAGCTGCTCCGACCAGGATTGTGAGGTGGACACGCGGCGATGTTTTTGATCGAGTTCGATAATCTGCTCTTCCAGCCCAGCGACCACGCTCAGCGCGCCTGTCTCGAGCCATTCCCAATAGGCAAACTGGTACAAAGGAAATGAGTAACAGTCTTCGAAACGAAGCAACGATTTGCCCTTGGCGCGGGCGGACTCCTCGGTTTCGGCTGTCTCTGTAGTCGTCTGGCCACGTGCAAGAGCTTTCAGATCGTCCTCGGTAAGAACGATGGTGTCGCTCGATTCGTCCGCGGCCGGCACCACCGCTACCCGGGAAACGAGGCAATAGAGCCCCAGGACGAAGAGCACGCTCGTTTTCAGGCGAGACGGTGAGAACATGGCGGGCATCACCTTCTGGTAGCACAGGCATCTTGCCTGTGGACAGTCACGGGCAGGATGGCCGTGCCACGGCCTTCTATTCGCCGCGCAGCTTTCTTCGCAACAAATCGTTGACCAACTGTGGGTTGGCCTGGCCCTTGGTCTTTTTCATGACTTGGCCGACCAGCCGTCCGAGCGCTTTGTCTTTGCCCGACCGGAAATCCTCGGCCACATCGGCGTTTTCGGCGATAACCTCGTCTATCACGGTCTCCAGCGCCCCAATGTCGCTGATCTGCACCAAATCCTTCTCGCGAACGATTGTTTCGGGAGGTCGTCCCGTCTCGAGCATCTCGGGGAAGATTTGTTTGGCAATCTTGCCGCTGATCTGACCGCTGTCAATCATCTCGACCAACTTTGCCAGCTGGACGGGGCGAATCTTCAGATCGTCCGGTTCGACGTCCTCGCCAAGCACTCGAAGAATTTCGGTCATGATCCAGTTGCTGATCGCTTTCGGGTTTGCGTGCAGCCGGACCGCTTCTTCGAAATAGTCGGCCAACGAACGGCTCTGGGTCAGCAGATTGGCGTCATATTCGGGCAAACCAAATTGCGAGCAAAAGCGTGCGGCGCGTTGATGGTGGAGTTCGGGCAGTTCGCGGCGAATGCGCTCGATCCACTCTGGCCCGATGTGTACTTCGACCAGATCGGGCTCGGGAAAGTAGCGATAGTCCTGAGCGCCCTCTTTGGTGCGCATCACGCGCGTTTCGCCGGTTTCGTCATCCCAAAGGTGCGTTTCGCGAGCAATTCGGCCTCCCTCCGAGAGAATGGCCGTCTGACGGCGAATTTCGTAATCAATCGCCTTCAGGACCGACTTCATGGAAGCCAGGTTCTTGACTTCGATCCGGTAAGGCGGCAACGGCCCTCCTTTGGGGCGCATGGAGATGTTGAGTTCATATCGCAGCGATCCCTCCTGCATCTTGCACTCGCTGGCCTCGCAATATTGCAGCAAGCTGCGCAAGACCTTCATATAGATTTCGGCTTCGTCGCGCGACCGCAGATCAGGCTCGCTGACAATTTCCAACAGAGGGACGCCCGCGCGGTTCAGGTCCACCCAGCTATGCTTTGCGCCCGGGCGCTCGGGGTGGACGTTCTTGCCCGCGTCCTCTTCGAGGTGAACGTTGTGAATTCCGATACGCCGTGTCTCGCCATCCACCAAAATGTCCAAGTAGCCTTTGCGACCCAGGAGCCCATACTGCTGCGAAATCTGGTAATTCTTCGGCAAATCGGGATAATAGTAGTTCTTGCGGTCAAATGTTACATGCTCATTGATCTCGCAGTGAAGCGCAATCGCGGTGCGCATGGCCAGCTCGAAGGCTCGGCGATTGAGAACAGGCAAAACCCCTGGCATCCCAAGACAAACCGGGCAGACGTTCGTGTTGGGCGTATCGCCAAACGCGTTCCTGCACCCACAGAAAACCTTCGAGCGTGTTTTCATCTCTGCGTGCGCTTCAAATCCGATGACTGGTTCAAATTCCATCTTTAAGCCTCGAAACGATGAATGATGAACGATGAACGATGAATATACAAGAAAGGAAGAACCTGTGAATTCCCTCCAATCAATCGCGTTTTTTTAGCGGTTCTCACTGAGGAAACCAAGATCGCGGTCAACTCATCGGCTTCCTTACGCAAATTCGCACAGCGATTCGCGGAAAGGATTCCACTATCCACCAACAGCTCCAACCAATAGGAGGTTTCTTCGAGTTCCTGCAACCCGGTTTCCATCTTACTCACGAATTCTGCGGTGGACCTGGCGCGCCTTGCCTCCCGGTACTGTGCCCCGACAGATGTCCCACTGCGCAAGATTTGCCTGCCCAGGATTTGCGCGATAGCGGCTTTCGGCAAAGCACGGTAGAGTTGAATAATCCGAAGGGCAAATGCCTTGGTTCGCATACGGAGATCTTTCTTTTCATTCCCGTTCATCGTTCATAATTCATCGTTCACCGTTTGTTCCCTGTTTGAGTGGCGGACGCCGCTTGCTGAAATCGGTCGTTTGCTCAAAGGCGTGCCCCACCCGAAACAACACTTCTTCGCCAAAGACCGGCGCCATCAGTTGCATTCCGATCGGAAGTGGTCGGCCTGTTGCCTGCGAAAAACCGCACGGAAGGGCAAGAGCTGGAATTCCCGCCAGATTGACCGAGATCGTGAAAATGTCGCTGAGATACATTTGCACCGGATCGTCGGTCTTTTCACCGATCCGAAACGGCGGCGTAGGCGACGTCGGCGTCAGAATTACAGCACACTTCTGAAAGGCTTGTTCAAAATCGCGCTTGATCAGAGTGCGCACTTTGAGCGCCTTGAGATAATAGGCGTCGTAGTAGCCCGCGCTGAGCGCGTAAGTTCCCAGCATGATCCGACGCTTGACCTCATTGCCAAATCCGTCGTGGCGTGTTTTCGTGTACATGTCAATGATGTTGTCTTGTCCCGACACTCGATAGCCGTAATGCACGCCGTCGTATCGGGCCAGATTGGAACTGGCTTCGGCGGTCGCACACAGATAATAGGTCGCAATGGCATAGTCGGTGTGTGGCAGCGAGACCTCGACCGCCTCGGCCCCAAGACCGACGAGATGATGGATGGCTCCCCGAACAGCTGTCTCAACCTCGCGGTCCATGCCCTCGACGAAATACTCTTTCGGCACACCAATTCGAAGCCCCCGCACGTCGCGCCCGAGTGACCTCGTGTAGTCGGGCACCTCAACATCGGCCGAGGTCGAATCGGCGGGGTCGCGACCCGCAATCGTTTGCATCAGGATTGCTGTATCCTCGACCGTTTTCGTGATCGGTCCGATCTGATCCAAGGAAGAGGCAAACGCGACCAGGCCGTAGCGGGACACCCGACCATAGGTCGGTTTCAATCCGACGACGCTACAGAAGCCGGCGGGCTGACGAATCGAACCGCCGGTGTCCGAACCTAGCGAAGCGATACATTCGTCGGCGCTCGTAGCGGCAGCCGATCCCCCGCTCGAACCTCCAGGAACACGTTCGAGATCCCACGGATTGGCGGTGATCTGGAACGCCGAGTTTTCGGTCGAGGACCCCATGGCGAACTCGTCGAGGTTCGTCTTGCCAACAAACACGGCGCCCGCACGTTTCAGGCGTTCGACGACCGTGGCGTCGTAAGGCGGAACAAAGCTCTGAAGAATCTTGGAGGCACAAGTGGTCGAAACACCAATCGTGCACAGGTTGTCCTTCAGCGCAATGGGAATGCCGGTCAGGGGTCCGACGTTTTCGCCCAATGCCAGACGGCGATCGGCGGCCTCGGCCATACTCAAAGCTATTTGGTCGGTGACAACGAGGTAAGCCCGGACACGCGCTTCAAGCGTGTGGATTCGTTCGAGAACGTCGCGCGTCAGTTCGACGCTAGTCACTTCACGCGCCCGCAATCGGGGCGCCAAGTTGCCGATAGTCCCTTCGCACAGTCGCACGCTTGAACTCCTTTGTCACCGACAGTCACCCGTGCTTGTTCCGTTCATCCCGCCGTCGCTCGCTGGTCGCTCGAATAGCAGGCTTTCGATCTTGTATGGGTAAACTTCGCGATGCAGCCAGCGCCGCTTTTGTTCAAAGATTCCGGGGGGATCCTTAACAAAGCCGATCCATTCTTTCAAAACGAAATTTCGCTGAATGTGAGAAAAGAGCTGGTTCATCTGGTAGCCGGGCGATTGATCGCGCACCGCTCGCACCATCCAGACGCGCTGGGTCGAGTCCAACCGGGCAGGCCATCGAGTGGCCGACGGACCAAACCGGCAAACCATCGCGCTTCCCCGCCAAAAGAAGAACGGCCCGCGACCAAGATTCCACTCGTCGAAAATGACCAGGTCGTCGCGTTGGACGTTTTCCTCGATGTGGGCGATGATTTCGGGCATCGGAACAACATAGGCCCAATTCGTCCACTGGCGATTCCAGTAGAGATTAACCAGCGAAACCGCTTGGACAGCCATCATGGTCACCAATGTCGCCCGACGGATGCGTTGGTCGCCGATGGAAAGCACGCCACAAGCGAGTAGCATGACAAAGAAGGGTGCGATGAAAAGCAAACGCACAGGAACGAAGACCGGCGGCCCGTACGCCAAACCCACCAGGCGCATTACAGCCGGTGCGACTAACCCCAGCCCGACGGTTGCTGGAATTACAAGGCTGCGCGTCGTGCGGTTCTGCCACATTCTGCGTGCGCCCAGGGCCGTCAGCAAAGCGTAGAGGAAAGTGATCGCCGCGGAGAAGGGCAATGCAAATGGCGAGATCGAATCGCTCGCAATGAAGGCGTAAAACGTATAGGCAATTTGGGTTGCTGCCGCAATGGACCGCTCGCCGAGTCCGACGTCCGCCGCGCTCGCTCCCAATCGTCCGATCTGGCGCCCCATTACTCCCGACCACGGCATAAAGAGTACACACGCAACAATGGCTACTGCCAATGGCGGAATGAAACGCCGGGGCTCATTCCGCCAGGCCGCCACAAACACGAACGCATGGGCCAACATTACGATGACAGAAAGATAGAAAGTGTAGAGAGACAGGACCAGAACGACGCCATAAATGATCCAAAGCCGACGCGTTGGCTGTTCGAGCAACAAAAGCAGCAGGTATGTCGCCACCGCCGTCTCGAGCAGCGCGAGTGAATAGTCCTGGATAAACCGCGACGCAAAAACGATAAACGACGAGGTCGCCAAAAGCCATGCCGGAACTTCGATACTCTTGCCGAAAAACCGCCTGGCCAACGCCCACAAAAAGGGAAAAGCGCTTATCGCGAACAGCGCCGACAACAACCGCAGCGCCCATACCCGCTCGCCCGCGATTGCACGAACCCCCTTGAGCAGAAGTAAATAGACAGGCGGGTGGACATCGCTCGCCACAGCTTCGATCGTTTGTCCAATGCTGCCGCGGGTCATCACGATCGCGCCGATTTCGTCACCAGAATAGGGACGGCTGACCAGACGAACGACTACAAGAACGGAAAAGAGAAGAAAGGAGAAAAGGAACGGCCGCTGCTTTACATCCGCCAGTTGCGAGGCCCGTTGAAAAGATCGCATCTTCGCCTCGCCACCGGGTCCATTTTCACTCCGCGATACCGTAGCTTTCTATCCCACTCAAGAACAAAGCGACGACCCGCGGCTGCACACCAAATCAAACATCCTGGATGATTTGAGGCACCTTGAAAAAAGGCCCCTCGCGTTCTGGTGTGTTGGCCAGCGCCTGTTCATTAGTCAACGAAGGACGAACCTCGTCCTCGCGGAAAACGTTTTCCATTTTCAAGGAGTGCGAGGTTGGTTCGATGTTCGTGGTGTCGAGCTCTGCCAGCTTGTCCACGTGAATCAAAATGTTGTTCAAATCGTGCGTGAAGCGCTGAATTTCGCTCGCGCTGAATTCCAACCGCGACAGATAAGCGACGTGTCGAGCATCGGCCTCGGTGATCTTCTGTTGAGCCATTTTACTCTTCCCCACTTCCGATTTCGAGGGTGCAGTTGTTTCCTCGTCTTCGGCCCTATACTTTTTTCAGACGGGCTTTTTTGACAAGCAGCTTCTTTTGGCCCTCTTCAGGGAACACCACAACAACCTTAGCGTTTGCACCCGTTCCGCTTTTGAACAGGATTGTCCCGACACCCCACTTGGGATGCTTGACCTGATCACCGACCTCAAATTCTTCCATTTCCTCTTCGGAATCCGTTTCCGTTCCTTCTTCCGGCACCATTACCATCCACCCCTCTCTCGGAAGAACGTCAACACCTTGCCCTTGCTCGTCCATGAGCCGGGCGACTATAGACAGCGTCTATTGCATACCGACCGGCGCGTTTCCCCCACACCCGCTGCGAATTTGCTCGACGGTTCGGGTCGTCGAAAGTCCCTCGGTGGCAGGAACAACGCGAACCTCGCCGCCGTAACTCCAAACAATCTCGCGGCCGACAACACCTTCGATGCCGTAGTCGCCACCCTTCACCAGCACGTCAGGCCGCAACTCGCTCAATAGCGCGCATGGCGTTGGGTCATCGAAAGCGACGACATAGTCCACACACGCCAGTGCCGCAAGGATTCGCAGCCGTTCGTCGAGCGGCAAGATCGGCCGACCGGGGCCTTTCAGCTCCCGCACCATCGCATCGGCATTCACCGCCACAATCAGCACATCGCCTTGTCGCCGCGCCTCCTGGAGATACCGAACATGCCCCACATGGAGAAGATCGAAACAGCCGTTGGTGAAGACAATTCGTCGGCCCGCTTTTCGCTCGTCGTCAATGACTCTTTTCGCCTGCTCTCGACCGAGAATCTTCTCTCTAAGGTTCACTCGTGACATCGTTGGCCTTCGCTTCGCCCGGTTTCACCACGTCAGAGTCTGTCTCCTTGGCTTCCGTGCGATGGAGAAGTCGCCCCCAGCGAGTAGAACTAGCTCCCGTTCCTGCCGTTGCACTGGACTCGCCAGTCAGTTTCACTTCACCGGTAGTGCGCGGCGACTCCGCGTGAGGCGCAGCGGTCTGGAACCCTTCGATGATCACGTGGATAGCGGCAACACCGCCGACACCGAGAGTCTGTTCGAGCGCCTCTCGCACACGCGAGCGAATCGTTTGTTCGATGCGCGGCAAGGTGTCCGTAACCAGAACTTCGGCAAATATCCTGATGACCAGCCCTTGTGGCGTGGTTGCAATCTTGGTCCGCACACTCTGGACCGAATCAATCTCGGCGGCCACCTGTCGGATGTAGCGCGTAATGGCCGATTCGACAATTTTCACCGTGCCATCTTCACCCTCTTTGATAATTAGAACGGGTTCGCGCAGATGCCGTACCTCCAATGCCGCGGTTACCAGAATCATCACCATGACCACCAAAGGGATCAAGAACTGCACGTCTCGGGGAATGATGTCGGTCATCCGCATGGCAAAGGCCGAAGCGGGCGACCATGGAACCATCGTCAACAGGAGAAGCGATAGAAAAAAAGACAGAATCAAAGAAATCGAAATCAAAACGATTTGGATGCGCCGAAGCATGTTTGCACCTCCTGAACGCCCGTCGCCGACGAACGTTGCACCACTGTGGTTTCCTAGTTTTTCTCTTTCGGCCGCTCCCCGGATTCGCGTTGTGGGACAACAATTCCACGCACGTCCACATTCACGCGGTCCACCACCAGCCCCGTCATCTCTTCCACGGAATCTTTGACCTTGCGTTGGATGCGGTGACAGGCGTCGTAGATGTTGACCCCATATTCGACGTTCACCTCGACATGAAGCGTAACGTGATTGTTCTCGATCTTCACCTCAACGCCCTTATCCACATCTTTGCGCCCCAGCATTTCACCGAGAGAGAACCTGCCGACCAGGCTGCAGATTCCTTCCACATCGGCGGCGGCCATGCTGGCGATTGTCCCCACCACTTCGTTCGAAATCTTGATATCGCCCAGAATCTCGCCCGACGACTCGTCGCCATACCGAATGGGAAGAGTGGCAGGCTGCTCCAGCGAATCCGTGGGTTTTTCCTCGTTCGACATATCCGTACCCTTCCTCCTTTTGCGCGACAAATCCCGGCGCGTTAATCGGGAGATTTCCTTGCCCGATCCCGCGCCGATGCACTTCGATTCGACTGCTACCGGTCCATCGTGTCAAGAAAAGTCACATCATATTCGCCCCGCCGAAACCGTTCATCCCGAAGGACACGCAGATGGAATGGAATCGTCGTCTTGACCCCCTCGATGACAAATTCGTCGAGAGCGCGTTCCATGCGCTTCACCGCCGACGGGCGATCCAGATCATGAACGATCAACTTGGCGATCAGAGAGTCGTAATGGGGCGGGATGCTGTATTCGGCGTAAGCGTGACTGTCCACCCGAACACCGGGACCGCCGGGTGGATGAAACACCGTGATCCGACCGGGGGATGGGAGAAACTTGTTGTCGGGGTCTTCCGCATTAATACGACATTCAATCGCATGGCCTCTCACTTGAATGTCATCCTGGCGGTAGGCCAGCTTCTCGCCTGCCGCAACACGGATCTGATCTTTGATAATATCCACACCGGTGACCATCTCGGTCACGGGATGTTCGACTTGAACGCGTGTATTCATTTCCATGAAGTAGAAATATCCATCGCTGGTGAGAAGGAACTCGACGGTTCCGGCGCCGACATAGTTGACCGCCCCGGCCACTCGGACAGCGGCTTCGCCCATACGCCGGCGCAACTTGGGCGTGATCGCCGGACTGGGACTTTCCTCGATCAGCTTTTGGTGGCGACGTTGGATCGAGCAGTCCCTTTCGCCCAAATGGATCACGCGCCCGTGCCGGTCGCCCAGGATTTGAATCTCCACGTGTCGCGGCCGTTCAAAATACTTTTCCAGATAGACTTGGGGATTATCGAACGCGCTTTGGGCCTCGCTCTGGGCCATCAGGAAAGCATTCTGCATGGCAGACTCGCTGTGGGCGACCCTCATGCCGCGTCCTCCGCCACCGCCGGCGGCCTTGACGATTACAGGGTAGCTGAGCTGGGCCGCAATCCGCAACGCCTCTTCGACGCTTTCGACGACGCCCTCGCTGCCTGGAATGACCGGAACGCCCGCTTTCTTGACCGTCCGCTTGGCTTCGGCCTTATCGCCCATCAGACGGATCGTCTCGGCCGATGGACCAATGAAGGTAATCTTGCAGGCCTCGCAGCTTTCGGAAAAACGATCGTTTTCAGCAAGAAACCCATAGCCCGGGTGGATGGCGTCGGCTTGCGTAATGACCGCCGCCGAGATGATCTGCGGCATGTTGAGATAGCTCTGCCCGCTGGGAGGCGGACCGATGCAGACGGTGTCATCGGCGTAACGGACGTGCAGCGAATCGCGGTCGGCCTCCGAATAGACCGCCACCGTGGAAATTCCCATCTCGCGGCACGCGCGGATCACCCGCAGGGCGATCTCGCCGCGATTGGCAATCAGAACCCGATTAAACATTGCTCTTGGCAATTTCCCTTTCCGAAAGAGTTGGTTGGCTACCGGCGCGTTCCACGCCATCTCTCGATGGATGCCGTCGCCCAACCGCGCTCATTCCGGTTTGATGAGAAACAATGGTTGGTTATACTCGACAGGCTGACCGTTTTCGACCAGGATTTTGGCCAGTGTTCCGCGCGTCTCGGCCTTGATTTCGTTCATTAGCTTCATTGCTTCCACGATGCACAAAACGGTGTTTTCCTTGACCGTGTCACCCACGTCCACAAAAGGTGGAGCATCGGGCGCGGGTGCCCGATAGAACGTCCCAACCATCGGCGATCGCACGACAATGTGAGTCTCTTCCTCGGTCGCCGCCGCTGCTTCTGGCACCTGTCCGCGTCCTGCTTCCTCAGGCGCGGAAGGTGGCGCGTGCGCTGCGACAGGAACATGGCCTGGACTTGCCACTGCGTATTCGAGCGGGTTGGCGGCGATTCGTCCCTTGATGTGAACAAGCGTCCCCCGATGTTTGATCTTCAATTCAGCAATCTCATTCTCGCGGCAAAGCCCGATGAGTTCGCGTAACTGCTCCACTTCGTGCGCCTCAATCAGAGGTGCCTTTTTCTCTTCGTTGCCGCTTGTCTTCTCCGGCCTATTTTCTGACATCGCTTATCTTCCCCCGTCCGGCGGCTCAACATGCCGCCACGCCTCGGGCTTTCAGCTTTCCAAAATTCTGTCGAACGAATCCCCATGCTTCGTGCTCCCCTCATACTGTGTCAAGGCTTTTTCCACCCGCGGCCCGCGCGAGAGTGCATCTCAAATTTACCTGGGTTTGTTGGTTGGGGATCTTGGAAGGTGAAGGAACATGGGGGAAACCCTTCTTGACCGAAGGGTTCTCCCCCATACCCCCTTCCGAAGACTTTCCCATCTGTCATTTCCGCCGGGAGGCGGAAATGACAGAGCCAGTCCTGCGTTTGCTCGCAGGCCCAAAGGCGCGAGCAAACGCAGGCGGACGCAGAAGTTTTGGAGGGGTGTGTGAGGGGAGACCTTTGCGAAAAAGGTCCCCCTCACAAGCTCTCTCTCCTTGACCAAACCGAAGCTCCCCGAATCCCTAGACAAAAGCAAGATGCTCACCCTGCGCGAGAAAGCTTCTCCAGAACTCCTGAGACGCGTGCTCACTTGGGGCTCGGCGAAAAATAGACCACAGAGAACCCCAAGGCCGCGGATACAAACAAATGCGTTGCTGACGGCGCAGTCTTTTGTTGATGGCTATTGGACCAAGAAACAAACCATAAGAGGACAGCGCTCAAGACCAATTGGAATCCCCTCACATTGGAGCGCAAGCGAGTCATTCATACAATGTCTGTTTCTTCTCCTATTCTCTTGTCTCCCTCTGGTCCGGATTGCGTCCTGACGGTGCCCCACGGAGGCTCAGGGCTCGCACCATCGCCACACCAGCTAGAATCCAGAATACAACGAGCGGCAGCAGGGACCAGTGGCCAGGAAGACCGACGATCTGTCCGCCATTGTGCGCCAGGTGGCCGCGCCAGAATTGCTTGATGCCAAGCTCCCACAGCGGATCACGATAGTTATAACGAATTCGTGGGTGATAGAGCTCGTAGGCCTGATAGCCTTGGGGAATCTGCGCGTCAACCAGGACGGGAACCGTGTTGAAAAACAGCGCAATCGCCACAAGCCAAGCCAGGAGTATCCGACCGATCTTGCCCGATCGCCACACCCAAACGAGAGGTGCGACCACGAATGGCAGGGCGGGAATCAGGTGGCGCGGGCCGTTTGTCCATCCGCCCCACCACATGTAATACGACGCATCGAAGACGAGATAGGCGATAGTCATTGAGATGGAAAGCAGTGCGTCGCTTCGCCAGTGTTGCTCGCGCCACATCGCGATCCACCCTGAAACGGCGAGCACCAGAAATGGAGAATGATAAAACAATCCACGATAGCGATGAATCGTAATGTAGTAAAGGACTGTTGGATTGAACGCAACGATGCCTTGAAACCCTTGCGACATGCCCTCTCTGAATTCGGGATTAACGGAATACTCATAGGGAATCGTTGGCCGGCCAAAACAGACCATCGTGTAGCCCAGAAAAGGCAGGAGCGGCACGAGCGCACCAAGCCAATACCACAGAATCGCACGTTTCTGTCTGAGATGAAGGAGCGCATAAACGCTCAGGCCCACTGCCAGAATCCCAAGTGTATATTCACAGAGCAATCCGGCGCCAAGAGCCAAACCCGCGACGAGCAGCGTCCGCCATTCGAGGGTCTCGCGATGTTTCATCAACACGACGTACGACAGCACCCAGAAGCAGATAGCCGGCGCATAAGAGAGAAAGACGGTGCTGACGCTGAATATCTGTGTGCCAAAAACAAACGCGAGCACGAGGAAAAGCGAACCCACCGCGCTCGCACCAAAAAGGAGCAGCAACCGAAAAAGCAGAACGCCGGCCAGCGCACCCATGACCGACACGCTGAATGTTGTCACAACGTAGCGCTTGATGTCCCACGAGAAATCGCGTCCGAGGGCGCGGGAAACCAGGTGAAGCGTCGTCATGGGGATGGCGCCGAGAAGCGAAGTCCCAATGATTTTGTCCGAGTAGTAGTGGCCGTTGAAGAATGCCAAGTCTTCGGTTTTCAGCGACTCGACTTTTTGATAGTCGTCAACGGCGAATGTGCGCTTCTCGACCATCGCATAAGTCAGGCAAAGGCGGCTGTTGACGTTCCAGCCAGGCTCAGCGTGAAAAAAATACGCGAAGGTGAGAAAAAGACTAACAAATAGCAGCAGCGATGCGCCGCGGGCGGTTCGTTCGAGGCCATCTGTTTCGCTTAGCGGTTCGCCACTCATCTCTCGTTCAGCGAGTCGGATTGATCGGAAACCCGCGAATGGCCTCGATGGCACGCTCCGGTCTCATCAGGCCCTCGACGGGAACCCGAAATGCCGTGAACATACGATCGGGAGTGGTCCACACGACTCCACCCCGAGGAAACCACCTTTCGGGCGGCTCCTGTCCCCCCGAAGGGGGGAATGTCATGCGGGAGTAAATCAGAACCCGATCGCGGTTCGTCCCGGGCTGCCGCACAAATGATTCGGGCATTCGCATCTCGTAGATGTTCTTACGCCCATGCAGCAAATAGCGCAATGTGCAATGATGATAGTAGTCGCCGGGAATGTGAACATCGGCATCATTGAATCGTCTCCCAATCGCTTCGCCCATCTGGCGGTATGGCTCATTGAACTCGATGGGCACGCGAGGGTCCTGTCGCCACATCACGAAATAGCGGTGGGTTTCATTGGCTCCGAACCAGCCAATCAGCAGGACGAGCACAAAGACGGCTGTCGGACGCGACACTCGCTTCTCAACTGTCCGGCCAATCAGTGAATAGCCGTTTGAGAGAATGACAACGACAGCCGGAACCATGCCCAGTGTACGAAGCAGATTTGGCGCACCAAACGAAAAAATCGAGGCACATGCCAAGCACGCCGCCCAAAGCAAAACCAGCACGTTGCGCGTGTCGCGGCGAACACCGAAAAGTGTTGCCAGCAAACCAAGTGCAAAGACGGCCGAGGTCAGCGGATCGAAAACCGCCATGGAAGGGATGTTGTGTTTGGCGACATGATCGCCTCGCCACCAGAAGTGGCGGAGGTTGTCCCGGGAATTCTGCGCCAGAATTCGCCAGCCTTCTGCCCACCCCTTCTCGAAAATGGAAAGGCTTCCCACACGACCTGTTGCCACGTCGGGATTGGCAACGAAATAGACAAGCAGCGGTAACAGAACGACGAGAGCGGAAGCGGCAGGCCAGATCAATCCCTTCACGAGATCACGCCGACGTTCCTTTTCGCACAACCATCGCACGAACCAGTAGCCAAGCCACGCAGGAAGAATCAGTTGAAACGCGAAGTAAGTGTAACAGCCCAGACCAAGAGCAACTCCAGCGAGAATCAGGTGCGACCGGCGGTGTTGCTCGACTCCCTTCCACCATAGCCAGAAAAACAAGCAAGCAAACAACGGCGCCAGGATCGTCCGAAATGCTGTGCGGCTGAAATGAACGTGCCAACGAAACATGGCCAGAAGAAACGCCGAGAGAAGCGCCATGCGCCGATCCCAGATAGTTCGCACCATTCCATAAAACACAGCAACGGTCAAAATGCCGATGGACGCGCTGGCGATTCTCAAGGCCAAAACCGTCGGTCCCAGAATCGCAATCGAAAGGGCCAGCAGGTAATGAAACATCGGCTCTTCGGCGTTGGTCGCCTTGCCGTCGAAGAATTCGCGGTTGTCGAAGTAAAGACGGAAATGCCGCTCATGCAGAATCGAGAGCGCATTCAGACCATCGAGGCCTTCGTCGAACCAAAGACCCGGCGGCAAGCGGTTGAGATCGTAGAGACGCAACCCGGCGGCCAGGGCGAGCAGCGCGGCCAAGAGCAAGGGCTCAGCCCATTTTGGCCAGCGCCGCACAGGGGTTGAAAGTGGTTCGACCACAGGCAAGGTCCTCACTAGGTTTGGAGTTCACGCTCGTATGTTCGGGCCGTTGGTTGACTTCTAGACCGACTAGGTCGTAGAGTGCGAAAGCCGGCGGAGGTGAAGTTCACGCGGAGCGGATGTTCCCCAGCTCATGCTGAAGGCTCCCCCGCCGGCTTTTTTGAGGCCCGCGACACTTCAGACAGTATCGGGAACCGGCCGTTGAAGCGACCGAGTTCGTATTCACAAGCTCGAAGCCCGCGAGTCTCTATTCCAACGAAACGAGTATGGCTCATGAAGGCGAAGGCGTGCAATGGTTTTTGGGTCGGTGTGGACTTGAAGATGTCAGGGCCTTGCAGATTCGCAGTTACCGGAAGTCATCTCCTCGTAGCTAACGAATTCGAAGTAAGATAACCTTGAGTAGTGGAGACTTCAGAGATTTCCTTTCCCACAGAAAAGAAGAACGTGGACAGCAAGATCACGCTCGATGAAGCCCTCGCCCCGGAGCCGCAACGAAAGCCGGTTTGATCGGGAACCGCTTTCCAGCGTGGAAGGAGGAATGGCAATAAATCAGGGAATGAGCGCCGATCCGAGAATCTGCGGCGGCCATCCCTGTATCGCCGGCACGCGCATTCCTGTCCGGGTGATACTCAGTCATCTGGCAGCAGGCGACGCCATCGAAACGATCCTCAAGGAATTCCCGCGCATCGAAAGGGCGGACATCGAAGCCTGCTTGGAATACGCTGCCTCTCTATGCACAGAAAAGGCCGTCGCGGGATAGAACCCTTCACCCTCAGAATTCTTCCGGGCGCTCCATCCGTGTGCCAGTTTTGCGGGTCTGCGTGAAGCTTTGGCCCCAAGCCAAGACATCTACAGCGGAGATTTCTTGATCTCCATTTTCGTGTCGTCGTATTCCATCCGGCAGCCGTTGCGATAGGACAGGTCGGCCAGGATGCAGGCGACCGAGTGGCCATAGCCCGCTTCGATGTCGGCACGCGTTCGCTTTCGCGTCCGGACGCAGTCGAGAAAGTTCTCCATGTGGTTAAGGTCCGGCGGGCAGGGCCATTGGGTCTTCTCTTTGATCACGGTTGTCTTGTCCACCTCGATCTTGGCGTCGAGCGAGCCGGCATTGGTGATGCGGACTGTCCCGCCGCCGCCATCGCCGGTGGCATAGCCCTTCGAGAGATACATCGCGCCGTTGCTTCCATAGAGTGTCGTCTCGCGTCCCTCGGCGCCGTTGCCCAGCCGCATGTGATAGGTGACGAGGCAGCCGCGTGGATATTCGAGCAAGGCCTGAATGGTGTCGGGATTGGTGCGCCCGTCTTTCCAAAGATACACTCCGCCCCACGCCACGCCATAGCGCGGAATCTCGTCGAGCGCCAGATTGACCTGGTCAATGGCGTGGCTCATCCATTGGGCGGCGCAGCCGCTCGAATAGGGCCAGAACAGCCGGAATTCGCGATAGTGGCGCGCATTGAACGGTTTGCCCGATTCGTAGGTGTACGACTGAAACTCCTGCCAGTCGGTGTCTTTTTCGGTCAGGGAGGTTTCGGCGCCGGCAATCCGCCAGCGTTCCTGAAAAAGCGGCTGGTAGATTTCGCCGTAGGTCACCGTACCCAGATGGCCAGCCTTGATGAAATCGCGCGCGCCCCAACCGTTTCCATTACTTCGTCCCTGGGTTCCCATCTGAACGATGCGGCCGGTTTCGCGCACGGCCATGAGGGCGTCCTTGACCTGATCGAAGTCCACGCCAAGCGGTTTCTCGACATAGACGTCCTTGCCGTGGCGGACGGCGTAGGCCATGTGGGGAGCATGCTGGAAGTCAGCCGTGGCGATGACCAGCGCGTCCACATCTTCGAGAGCACAAATGTCCGCCAATGTGCGGCATTTGCGCGGTGCGCGGCCATACCATTTCTCGACCTTCTTGGCCGCCTCCTCGCGTCTTTGATCCCAGACGTCGCAAACCGCTGTGATCTCGCAATTCTGTTTTTTCTCGAGTTTGTAAACCTCGCTCATCAGCGAGTTCATGCGACCGCCACAACCAACGATGCCTATCGAAAGACGATCGTTGGCTCCGGCGACGCGGGCATAGGACGGGACCGTCATGGCCAGCGCCGTCACGCCCGCGGCAGCCGCCGACTTGCCGACAAATTGCCTTCGGGTGAAACGTTGCTTTGTCATTTTTCTCGCTCTCCTTTTCCCTTTATGCTATCTGGCAGTACCTGCAACATTGTGCATATCGCGGCTCTGATCACCTGGCAAGTTGAAAGACGCCCCCGACAATTCCCTTTGTGGGGACCCGGCAAATCGAGAATTTCTTTTCATGGGTTCCTGGCGTCCTAATGACGTGTCGGACGACGATTTTCCTTGCGGGTCAAGTCGGCCCCCATCACCATTCGCCGCAAGGCCTGAAGTTGCGGTCTCATCGTTGCGGCCAACCGGACTCAACAAGGAGGCACGCTATGAAACGGGGTCTATACGTGCGATTGAGCCTGATGATGTTCCTGCAATATGCAATCTGGGGCGCCTGGATGCCTGTGCTGTCGGCCTATCTGGACAGCGCTGGGTTTACGGGAAAAATGATCGGGCTGATTTACTGTCTGCTGCCCCTGGGCATCCTTCTGTCGCCCGTGACCGGCGGCCAGTTGGCCGACCGCTATGTGCCCGCCCAATGGTTGCTGGTTGTCGCCAATGGGATCGGTGCTGTGGTTCTCTATTGGAGTTCCACGTTTAATTATGCGGCCATGCCGAGCGGGCAAGCATTCTGGACCCTGGCCGGTCCGCTGCTGCTGTTTTCCATTCTCTACGGCCCGACCCTTCCCCTGACCAACGCTGTCTGTTTTCGCCATCTCAGCAACATCGAGAAAGACTTCGGCAAGATTCGTGTCTGGGGCACGATCGGTTGGATGCTCGCCGGATTGATCCTGACCGCGTGGCGCCAGGAAAGTGTTGTGGCAGAGACGGTCAAGCAGGCGGCAACCTGGTATGGAACAATCTGGAATCCGATTTCGCACACCGTTGGGTTGGCGCTGGTCAAGGTGCTGGGCAAGACCCAACCGACCGACATGCTCCTGCTGGCTGGCGCTTTTTCGGCCCTCATGGCGGTCTTATGCATCAGTCTGCCCCACACACCTCCGAAACGGGAAGGTGTCGAACCGCTGGCCTTTGTGAAAGCGTTCCGGATGCTGCGGGATGCCAATTTTCTGGTTTTCATGATCATCTCCTTCATCGTCACAACGGTCATGTGGTTCTATTTTGTTCTGACCGCGCCGTTCCTGGAAAAAATCGGTGTGGCCACGACCGACGTTCCGGGCTGGATCGCCACGGCGCAGCTGGGCGAAATCATCGCCATGGTCATCTTGCTGCCGCTCCTGCTGCCGCGCCTGGGGGTTCGGCTTTGCCTGGTCGTGGGCGTGCTCGCCTGGACGATTCGCTACGTGATTTTCGCGATTGGACAGCCGGTAGGACTGGTCCTGGCTTCGCTGCCCATTCACGGTTTGTGCTACGTGTTCTTCTTCGTAGTCGGAATGATCTACTCAGACAATGTTTCGCCGCGCGACATTCGCGCGTCGCTACAAAGCCTGTGGGCGGTCTTTGTCCTGGGGATCGGCAGCATTGTTGGCAGTTACCTGGCGGGTTGGTTGCGCGACCTGTTCACCGTGGGTAAGGTTGTCAACTATCGTGGCGTTTTCCTCGTGCCGCTTGTCGTAACCGTGCTGTGCGCGCTCGCCTTTTTGCTTTTCTTCAGGGAGCCGGAGAAAAGGGAGACACCCGCATAGGCCCCGCCCTCGCGTGAACACGAACGACTCTTTTGGCAGGGGCAATTCATGAATTAGTATATGTTCAGCGCTGCTTCCCAAAGGGTGAGTTTGCTACAGGCAAGATGCCTATACCACCAAACAAAATCAATTCTCAAGTCGGTGGTATGGGCTTCCAGCCAATGGCGTTTAATGGTTTTGTGGGGCTTGAGAATTGACAAACATGGCTTTGCGCCTATGAACAGGCCACTTGAGCATGAGGGTCTGTCTCAGATCCTGATGAGCCGGGCTTCGGCATGCGCCG
>Ga0315280_10004104_pt1 | contig 21789 bp, 20 predicted proteins | sample YL17G06_40_MG_FD_203697 | JGI IMG/M metagenome (GOLD analysis project Ga0315280, IMG submission 203697) | Sediment microbial communities from Yellowstone Lake, YNP, Wyoming, USA - YL17G06_40 | ecosystem: Environmental > Aquatic > Freshwater > Lake > Sediment | place: USA: Wyoming | collected...
TTCCGCAGGATCGCGGCGTGCTGCTGGAGAGATGTAAAATCGTCCCTCCCAGGCCGACTTTGATGAGAGAGCACTGCAACCCTAGCCGAAGCCAACGCGTCCAGCGTCGGCGTGGCGGCAACGATTCTTCCGTCGTCCAGGATCTGGTTGGTGCTGGGGTCTAAGGGGGCGTTGATGTCTAACCTCAACAGTACCCGTTTGTCTCGCAGCTCGAAGTCGTCGAGGGTTAGGTAGTCAAACTCCATGCGCGCTGCGTCCAACCTACGCAATTCACCATGCCTCACGGTTCATTAAACGCTTTCCAGTACGCGTTTGCCAACCATGGAAGACGTTTAGGATCTAGGCAGAATCCTCGCAGGAGTTGACTTTCAGACTGCCTCAACGTTTTTACATGCAGTTCAGGTTTTGTGGTTTGGGCCGGGGTGGCTCAGCTGGTAGAGCGCCAGCCAGGCTTAAGGGACGAAACTCATAATCTGGAGAGCCGTGGGCCCAGAAGCCGCGGGTTCGAACCCCGCCCCCGGCACCACCAAGTAAGCAAGGAGGCGTAACTAGAACGATATTCCCATTGTATCTTCCTGCCCTGCTGTGGCTGCTTGTTCCTCTCGTGATATGGAGCTATTTCTGGAAAATTATGGGTCTCTGGTTCTCAGCGAGGAAGAGCGAGAAATTGTGGTTCGTGATATTTGTCTTCATCAACCTCGCGGGGATCCTTGAGATCTACTATCTGTATTCCAGAAAGTGCTGGCCTTTCAAACGAAGATAGTAGCCCGTCTTGCCCTACCTGTAAAGGGCCGTGAGTTCTACCTCTGCGAGCACATGACCATTCATGGCGGCGAGAACGGCCTGTTTACTGACGCCTGGTGAAAGACCTAGCGTGATGTCAAGTGCGTAGAGGTGGAACACATAGCGATGAGTTCCCATTGGTGGACAGGGCCCGTTATAGCCAATTGCTCCAAAATCGTTTCCTCCTTGTATTGCTCCGTTAGGGAGCTCCCCCTTCGCGGGAATCGCTTCCTTCAAGCCTGTCATGGTGGAAGGGATGTTGAAGATCACCCAGTGGATGAAGCCACGCGCATCTGGGTCATCCAAGATCAACACGAATGATTTCGTTTGATTCGGTGCGCCAGTCCAATTTAGGGGCGGCGAAACGTCCGGGCCATTGCAAGTGTACTTGGCAGGTATCCTTTCCCCGTTCCTGAAGGCTGAGCTTGCGAGCGTCATGGCGGTTTGATTCTGAGGTACAGTAGTAGATGAGCTTTGAGAAACCGGCATAAACCTTGAAGCGAAAAGAGCGCCCAGAGCGACAACCACCAACAAACCTGCAAGAACCGGCAACCATTTCGACATGATTCTGCTGAACCTTCCACCCTAACTATGGGGTTCCGCAAGCAAAAGCAGTATCGCGTTTACAGATGATAGTGGCATTGAGAATAAGCGAGAGGCACGAAAAGTATTGATTTGGACGTTTCGGTGCGCAGTAGTCAGCAGATTACTTTAGCAGCTCGACTACCCCGTCGCGTCGCCCAACGTACACTAGATCCGCCATCTTCAGGAATAGCCCTGTTTCCACCAAGCCAGGTATCGCCTTCAACCGCCGTTCCAGGAGTGCTGGGTTTTCTATTCGACCGAAATCGGCGTCTAGCACGAAGTTACCATTGTCCGTAACCACAGGCCCAACCTTTCCTGCCCCCTCGCGAAGTTTCGCTCTTCCACCCATTCGTGCTACTTGCGTTTGGAGGAATTTGTGGGCGAAGGGGAGCACCTCTAGTGGGACGGGCTGTTTGCCCCCTAAATGCTTGGAGAGTTTGGTCTCGTCTACGACGATGGCTAACCTGTGTGCCGCTGAGTCGACCACCTTCTCCCTCAGCATCGCCCCGCCCCCACCTTTGATCAGATTAAGCGAAGGTAGCTCAACCTGGTCGGCACCGTCAATCGCATAATCGATCGTGTATGCTTCGTTCATGCTGAGGATTCTGAGTCCGTGGGATATGGCTAGGTTCTCGATTTGGTGGGACGTGGGAACGATTGAGACCTCAAGTCTTCTTGCTTTGGTGAGTCTTGCCAGTTCTGCAACTGCGTATGCGGTTGTTGATCCGCTGCCGAGGCCTATGATCCATCCGTTCTTTATGGGTTGGAGGGCCTTGAGGACGGCTTTCCGTTTTGCGTCCTCAATCCAGGACAAGTTCATCCTTCCGCTTCGATCTGTTCAAGCCGATCCATGGCCTTGAGGATTTCCTCTCGGATCTGATCAATACGCTTCTCAGAGTCGCTAATCTGCTGCTCTTCCTTTTGTTTCGCCTGCTGTTCCTGGCCAGACTGGCTTCTTCCGCCTTCTCCCTCGTCGGACTTCCCTTTCCTCTCTGCTGCCTGGTCTGTCTTCTGGTCCGTCTGCTGAACTGCGTTTCGGGCTCTTGGGGAAGCGCCGGATTTCAGATCTTTGAGCCTGGCGTCAATTTCAGCCAGCTTTTCCCTGAAACTCTTGATGAGCTCTTCTTTCTCAACCTCTAGGTCGTACAGGTCTACAACACGCTGATTCTCGTCAATCGCCTTCTCGAGCCTCTTCAGATCCACCTTGTATTTCTCAAGCATCCGATCCCGTTCGGCTTCACTGATGACTCCCTTCGTTTGAGATTCGTATATGGTGGTTACAGCTGAGCCGAGGATTTGCCGCTCCAGCTTCAAGACCTTCAAAGCTTCCCTCGCCTGGTTCACAGCTTCAATTGATGTTGAACGAGGGGTTTCTAATGTCGAGGCGGGTAGTTTTGGTAACGGTATTATTCGCTCAGGTTCAGGGGCGGGTTGTACCTCCTTCTTCCTCCAAAAGGCAATGAGGGTGACTAAGCTGATCAAGGTCTGCCCCTGAATTACGTTCGTTTATCTGAGAATGGGTGTAATAATAGCTTCGCGCCGTCTTTCGGTGATTTCTAAGGCATCCATTGTTGATTCCAATGGTCGCTTACTCGCCTTAGTTGGCGGGTCTCTTAATCTCTAGTTGAAAATTATCGCCAAGTTCTCGCGTTTCCCTTCCGTCAACGCGAAGCCTTTAACCATCCCATGAATCAAAGGGACACACCTAAGCCAAGGGGAAAGCAGTCGCGCCCTTCTCGGACAAAAGAGAGAGGCTGGCTTACGTGAAAGACCCTGACGGAGTTTGGATCGAGTTCTTCGGAACCGATAGATGAAGCGCGGCCAAGTTGAGGTAGAACTGTTGGAGCAACCCAATATAACGCGGGACACTAGCTATATGTTGGTGAATCAGGTGTCGCAGGGAACATACATCTGTCCCGCTTGCAAGCAATTCTTCAAGAACAAAGAAGAACTAGAATCACACGCAAAATCCGCGCATGGAATGTAACAGATAGCACCTCATTCTACGCCACGACCGAGTGGACGAATCATCCATGATGCTTTAATTTGCCGTCGCCAGCTGCGACGCTGTGAGGTAGACGGTGCTTGGGCAGAAGTATGTCGTGCGCTTAGTTAACACGATCATGCAGAGCCAATACTGGAAGGATTCTGCAATATTCATTGTCTGGGATGATTGGGGCGGCTTCTACGACCATGTCCCACCCCCAATGGTGGACCAATACGGGTTAGGCTTGAGGGTTCCAGCCTTGCTGATCTCTCCGTACGCCCGACAAGACTATGTCAGCCACCGCCTCTACGAGTTCAGCTCGTTCCTGACTTTAATCGAAGATCAATTCGGACTGAAAGCTCTCACAAATAGAGACTTGAACGCAAACAGTTTCGGCGTCGAATTTGATTTCAGTCAAACTCCACGCTCACCACTCGTATTAGACCCGAACAATCCGCCAGCTTGGACAACATCAACAGTAACATCTGTCACGACAACTCAGAGCACGAGCTCAACAGTGAACATAGACTCGGTGCCACTACCTGCATGGGCGCTTCTCGTTGGAGCAATTGGAGTTGCAGCAGCCGCAATGATTGCGGCATTAGCCGTTTCAAAGAGAGGCTGACAGTGCTTTCAGAGGGCCTCGACAAGGGGCATTGATTCCCTGACCGTCTTGAGGCTCTCCGAGATCGTCTGGAAGGTCTCAATCGCTCGGTCTACGTCCTCTACTGTGTGCTGTACCGAGAGCGTCCATTGTTCATCTGGCCCAGTACCCGTGGGTATGATTCCGCGATTCAACATCGAGAGATAGAACAGGTACCACGTTGCGGTATCAGCTTCAAGGAACGTACGCCAATCCTTCACCGGCCTTTTCGAGAAATGAATAGTGCCACTCAGCCCAGTCCATTGAACTTGAGCGTCAAGTCTTCTATCACGCGCGGCATCGACGTATCCTTGTGCAAGTCGCTCGCCGAGTTTCTCGGCGTGATGAAAACCTGCCTCCGTCAGTACGTCTCTTAACGTCACTATGGCCACCCTGACCGAGAGGGGATTGGAGTTGAACGTGCCCGCATGGGAGACCTGTCCAGGAACGATGGTTTCCATCACTTTCCTAGATCCCGCTATGATAGACAGCGGGAAGCCGCCCGCGATCGCCTTTCCCATCGTGCAGAGATCTGGTTTCACTTTGAAATGATCTGCTGCCCCGCGATAGAATTTCCCGCAGGTCTTGATTTCGTCGAAAAAGAGAAGGCAGCCAAATTGGTCCGCCAGATGCCTCAACCCCTCCAAGAAGCTTTTCTGAGGTAGGACAAAGCCCATGTTCATGGGGATGGGTTCGAGTATGATGGCTGCGACGTCCTCGCGGTATTTTCGTATCAGCGTCTCGCAAGCTTCTAGGTCGTTGAACGGAGCGATGAGCGTGTTCGAAACCAACTCGGGGGGAATACCCTTCGAAGCGGGAACTTGGTTCGGCGCTTTTTCATCTCCGGCCTTGTCCTTCGTGGGCTTGACGCTGACCAACAATGAATCATGTGAACCGTGATAGCATCCCTCGAACTTCAGCACCTTCTTTCTACCAGTATAGGCGCGTGCGAGTCGGGTCGCGTGCATCGTGGCTTCTGCGCCGGTTGTTGAGAACCGCACCATATCGTACCCGAAACGTGAGGTTACAATCTTCGCCAGCTCATGAACATCCCCCGTTTCAAAACCGTACAATACACCCTTGCCGACGTATTCGTTAACTGCCCGAACAAGTGTTGGATGGCTGTGGCCAGTGACCAAAGCACCGAAGCCCATATTGAAATCTAAGTACTGGTTGCCATCAACATCCCAGATCTTCGATCCGTTTGCATGTGAAAAATAAAGCGGGTAAGGGTCAATAAACCGGTAGTTGCTGTGCACGCCGAACGGTGTAAGGTCGCGAGCTTTCTCAAAGATCTGTTTTGATCGAGGAGTTCTTTTCTCGAAAGTGCGAGTCTCTCGGTCGATTGACGACAAAGCATATTCGGGCATCGTAGATGCTTAGTTGTGTTAAGGATTTTGCATGCCTATCCGTTTGGTTAAGTAATGGGTTGGGTGCGGAGGGTTATCAAGGACTCCTCCGCGGCGATTATTGTTTCTTCGATGTCGCGTTCTGTGTGAGCTGCCGACATCTTGGAGAATGAGCCAAAGACTTTGGCTTGGAAACTCCGAGCAAAAGTAGGGACGAAGAGCAAATGGTACAAAGACGAAGAAGACGTTAACCGATGAGCATGGGAAACAATTAACCGTATTTTTCTTGGAACTCACACAGGTAGAGTGGATTCTTGTCGGGGTCGCTGAAGAAAGCAATCCGGAGGAATCCATCTTCGATGACCTGAGGAGCAAAAGTGACACCTTTGTTGCTGAGTTCGGCGATTGCTAGTTCAAGACTGTTAACAGCGAGACCTATCGAAAGGCCCCAGTTTTGGGCGTTCAATTGCAATCGCTTGCTATCTTCCGCATGCTCGATTCAGATTGGGCCACTCATCTTGCATTAGGCGAAAACTAATGTCCTAGTTACATAGTGCATGGAAACGCGAAGGAATGCCTCGAACAGATCTCCGACCTTGTCAAAGCAGGCGTAACTGACCCTACGATATACCCCTACATTCCTGACCCGTCGGCTTTCCCCGCAGCGATCAACAGAACAATCAGAATGGTCGCGAAGCAGATGTAATGATCAGGTCTGGGGCAGGCTAGGCAACCTTACGACGGCGGCCTCGGTGGTTCCGTTATTGAGAGCAGTGGCTCGCAATTCTTGAAGGTTTTTCTGAATGTTCTTCTTCTCCAACTTGCGGATAGATCCCATCATACCAGATAAGATCTGGCGGTGCGCAGGCTTTGTCACTTCGTTCGTTAGGGGAGTTACCGCCTACTTCCCCTTGGCGTGTTTCTGTTCTGCGGACTCCACAACCTTCCTTAACTCAACGGAGACCTCGCGCGGAATCGGAACTGGTTGATGCTTCTTTAGAATCTGCATAGCAATCTCCTTTGCCTTCTTTCGGAGGTCTGGCGACCCGTTACGCACCCAGCCGTCCGGTGTCTCCCTGTCCGACAATGTTGGAATCCAATGTTCACTTTGAAAGTGCTCCAATGTATGTTTCTCCTTCAAGAAGTTCCCTTCGAATCGAACCTTCTTGATAAGATCAATTGCAAGAGTCTCCTCAGAAAAGTCCACTCCTCGCTTTGCCCTCTTGATCATGCCCACCACTTCGTTGTCCATAACCAACTGCTGATAGCACGCTATTGATTCAGAAGCGGTCAACCCCATGCCGGTTACCATGTTGAGTCCTCCCAGAGCTGGAAGGATCCCTGTCAGCATCTTCTCATAGCCATTTTGAGCGTCTAGGACTTTGGCATCAGATAGGACCCCACCACCCCCTGTTGGAATATCATAGTACTTCCCCATCTGAGCTAGGCACATGTGAAGTAGGCCGAACTCTGGGCTTCCGAAGACAACGCTTCCGGTCTTCATATCCAGCGAGCGAGCCCAGGTTGTTAATATGATGGGCGACCGCGGGTTAACCAATCGAGTCAGGACGACGGCGCTTAGCAGTTCAGCTACGTTGAGTGCTAGCGTGCCTGCAAGTGTTGCTGGTGAGTTGGCGCCTGACAGAGGGCCGGAATCAACCATCATAGGTATGCCTACCCTCGATGCTTCTATCAGCACCTCTGTGCCGCCCGGGTCATGTTCCAGTGGACTTGGCAAGCAGACCACCACGGTAAAAATGGGCGCCTTGGCAAGTTCCTTCTCACCACCGCAGATCAGCGATCCCATTTTAATAGCGTCAATCGCTCCGTCGCGGTCTAGTGACTGGCACCAGATGTGTTTTCCTATGTTCTCCAATGAGAGTAACCATTGATATCTATCCGCTATCCCCATGGGGGCGTCCATCGGCTCGCCCATTGTAAGAAAGTAATCAACATGCTCCAATGCATCTGAAAGCTTCGCCAGGCTCGCGAGATCCGTCTTCAGTAACGGGCGGAACTTCTCAGTCTCCGGATCGACTATTCGGGTGGCGAAACCCACGGTTCCAAAGTGAACGCTATCTCGTTCCACTTCGAATGTGTGTCGCGGGTCCCTGCCGTGGGCGGTGAACCCGTGCGGAGTCTTCCTTATGCATTCTTCAACCAAGTAGTAGGGTATCTTGACAACTTTCTCCTTGTGATCGACTTCTGCCCCTGCGTCCTCGAATAGCTTCAAACTTTCCGGTAGTGAAAACTTCACTCCAACTTTTTCGAGGATATCCAAAGCCGCTATGTGCAGTCTATGCAACTGATCCTTAGATAGGACTTCAACAGTTAACATTCTGCATCATTCCGAGGAACCGGTAACGACCTTTTATCACTTTCCAGCGTTTATCACTTCCCAGTTTCATGAGACCAAAAACCGTATGCTTCTTGGATGACGTGCACTCCCGGTATGTGAAAGTGGCTTTCTGCCCCTACCTTCGCAGACGCGGTATAAGCCCGACGATGCCGTTTCTGAGGAACTTCAACGCGATCAAGATGACGACCGTGAAAATCAACGCTTGGATGCCTGCTCCATAGGTTCGGATGATCTCCGCGACTGGGTATAGAAGGAAAGCGCCGAAGAAGGGGCCGAAGAACGTTCCAAGCCCTCCGATGATTGTTATCGCAATCACCATTACCATCATCGTTGAGAAATCTGCTATTGATGGACTGATGTAGCCTAACAGGTGAGCGTAGAAGCCGCCTGCCAAACCCACCCAGAAACTGCTGATGCCGAACACCGAGATCTTGAGCCATACAACGTTTATTCCATGCGCGGCAACAGCATCTTCATCGTCTCCCATTGCAATCAAAGTGAGTCCATATTGCGAGGTTATCAATTTGAAGGTCGTTAAGGCGCAGGCTGCCAGGATAGCCAAGCCTACGTAGTAGTACCAGATGGGTGCGGCGTAAGGTGAGATGGGTAGCAGCAGCTTTGTTTCCAGCCCCTTCAAGCCGCCTGTCGTTTCATACTCGGACACTAGTAGGAGCTGAACCATTCCGGCGAATCCCCAAGTCGCGAGGGCGAAATATATCCCTCTAAGCCTCAGACAGATGGCACCCAATGCCAAGCCGGTCGCGGTGGCCAGGACCGCTCCAGTGAGCACTCCCACCGCTGGCGGCAAGCCGGTTGAATTAACCAAGAAGGCGGAGCTGTAGGCTCCTATCGCCGCCAGACCTGTGTGGGCGAAGCTCAGTTGACCCCCGTATCCAAGGATGAGGTCCCAACTGATAGCCAGTACCGCGAAGAACATGCAAAGGATCAGGACGTATACCACATAATGGTACTCAGCTATCGGCAGTGGTAGAATTGCCAAGAAGACTAGCATGCCAAGCAGAGAGAGACGCCTAGGAGACGACAGTAATCCTTGCGTTCGAAATTGAGTCCTCAACTCGGTTTCATCCTCCCAGATACTTGTCCTTCACACGTTTATTCGCCAACAACTGTTCGCTGGGTGCTCCCATTACGACCTTGCCGGTTTCAATTACGTATCCTCTGTTGGATATCCTCAGGGCGTGGGTGACGAGCTGTTCGGCAAGGAGGATCGTCACTCCCTCGTTGTGTATCCGCTTCAAGTCCTCAAATATGGCTTGCACTACCTTTGGGCCAAGCCCTAGAGAAGGCTCATCCAGCATAAGCACGTCAGGTCGCGACATCAACGCCCTGGCCACGTTCAACATCTGTTGCTCTCCTCCACTCATAGTCCCTGCCAACTGTTTCCTTCTGTCCTTCAGCCTTGGAAAGAGCTGAAACACCCAGTCCAGCGTAGCTTCTCGTTTGCTCCAAGCCCTCCGTGTCTGGGCTCCTACGAGAAGATTATCCAATACGTTCATTTGCGGGAAAACTGCCCTGACCTCAGGGACCAAGGCCAGCCCCGATTCGACGATGCGAGTTGATGGTTGATGGTCGATCCTTTGATCCTTGAGGGTTATGGAGCCCTTAGTTGGACTCAGCATTCCGATTATCGTGTTTAGAGTTGTTGTCTTGCCCGCGCCATTGCTTCCGATCAATGAGACGAATTCGCCTTTTTCCAGGCGTAGTGAAACGTCCCAAAGTGCTTGAAGTTGCCCGTATGAGACGTCTATGTTCTTCACTTCTAACATTTCAGTACCTCACAGCACGTATTTCTCGCCAAGGTATGCTTCCACAACTTTCTCTGAGGTTGCTATTTCGCTTGGGGTTCCCTCAGCGATTTTCTCTCCTTCATGCAGAACCATGATCCTATCCGCTCTCTTCATGATTGCTCTCATTACGTGTTCAACCCAAAGCAGAGTACGCCCTCCATCCCTGATCTTGCCGAGTAAGCGAATCGTTTCCTCTATTTCGGTAGGGTTTAGGCCGGCCATCACTTCGTCTACCATTAGAACTCTCGGGTTTGTTGCCAAGGCTCTGCCAAGCTCAAGAATTCTCATCTGATGCGTAGTCAGATTCTTGGCCGATGTGTTTTCTATCGGGCGCAGACCAACTTCATCGAGGCTTTTGAGCGCGATGTCCCGATCACCGTGAGAGCCTATGAGAGCGTTCTGAAGGACCGTCAGCCTGACGAAGGGTCGAGGGATCTGGAAGGTTCTTGCTATTCCCATTCTGCAGACCTCGTGACTTTTTGAGCCGGTGATCTCTTTGCCTTCGAAAATTACCTTCCCAGCAGTGGGTTGATAGAAACCCGTAACGCAGTTTATCAGCGTAGTCTTCCCCGACCCATTCGGTCCTATCAAACCGAGAATCTCGCCCTTGGTGAGTTGTAAGTCCACTCCTCTGAGAGCGACGAGGCCGCCGAAACGCTTTGTCAATCCTTGGCATTCTAGTGGCATGTTGTCTCCCTCACTCAGGCTTGTCCGAACAATCCAGTCGGCTTGACCACTAGGACAGCTAGCATCACCAAGTACATGGCAACGTCCGCGTACGGCGGCGACCAGTAGCCGGCAACAAAACTGTGAGTCAGCCCCACTATCAAGGACCCTATCAAAGCACCCTGTATTGACCCCAATCCCCCTAGAACAATTATGACAAAGCTCAGGATTAGAGGACTCCAACCAATATTCGGCCAGACGCCGTATATTGGCGTCAGCAGTGCTCCGGAAAGGCCGGCCAAGGCCGCGCCGGTCCCATAGGCGAGGAGGTTCACGTGGCTGACGTTTATCCCACTGACGATTGCCCCCACTCGGTTCTGGGCAACCGCCCTCCACGCCCTCCCAGTCTTCGTGGTATTTACAAGGTAGTAGACGAAGAGCAGACTTGCTAGTGAGACAGTTATTGCGACCACTCTGTTATAGCTCAGCGTTACGTGGAGGACCTCTAAACTTCCTGGCACAAATGCGGGTGATGAATGGACGAACGGCCCAAAAACCTGCACGGCAACGTTCTGAAGCAGAACCGAGACCATCATGGTTCCGAGCATTGCGTACTCGAATGGCCTAGCCATCACCTTGGTATAGGTATCCCTGATGAGCGATCTTTCAACGGAAAAGCCCACAAGTAAGCCAACAAGTATCGCGGCGAGCAGGCAGAGAATAGGCGGAAGGCCGGAGGCGCTGACAGCGAAGTACAAGGCGTACCCGCCAAACATGTAAAATTCGCCATGAGCAAAATTCGAAAGTCTCATCACGCCGTAAATGAGAGTTAGTCCCGTGCTCATGAGCGCGTAAATTAATCCCAATACTATGCCCGTAATAATAAAATCAAAAAAAAGTGGTGGTAGGTTCAGTTCAACTCACTGGGTACACTTGCTTCGCTTTTGACGCTTCCTGCTGGAACTCAGTGAACATGAAATTGTACTGAGTCTGTCCAATCCATTGATGCCAGAGCAGACTGTTCGGGTCCGGATTATTCTCGAATTTGACTGTTCCAGTGGTCCCTTCGATGGTTATGTTCTCAATATATTTCGCTAGCGTGTCCGGGTCTGTTGCCCCTGTCTTCTCAATAGCCTCGGATAGTATCCTTAGAGAGTCCCAGTACCAGAAGAGAGCTATGAACGGCATCTTTCCATATTTGGCTTTGTAGACATCGAGGAACGTCTGACCTGTCGCTGTCAACTTCATGGCTGGTGAGTAGTAGGTTGGGAAGATAGTGCCGACTCCGCCCTGCCCAACTAATTCCCAGAACGATTTAGGATCCCATGTCGGGCAGTCGTTTCCGAAGTAGATCTTCACGCCCGCCGTTGTCAAACCCATTTCCACAGCCTGCTTTGCAACAACGAACGCGTGTGGCACATTCATGTGGATGACGAGAGCGTCTGGTAGAGGACTCATCCCTTTCACTTTGCTTAGCTCCGCACTGTAGTCCGCTTTGCCCATTCCAGCACTTATGAAGGTGAACTGTACCTCAGGATACTTTATCGGCGCCCAGTAGTTTAGAGAATCCCTTTGTCCGAAACCGTACGGAGACTCCTCCACAATCACTGCGATATTCTTCCATCCAGCGGACTTGAAGTAGTCGACGGACTGCCCTGCAATCAATGAGTTGTAGACGCCGTTTCTGAACACGTACTTGTAGTGGTTCTTGGTAATGTCGTCTGCCCAACTGTATGTTACGAACATGACTACAGGCGTCTTCTCGGTCGCTCCGGCTACTGGCAGAGCTACGCCGCTCTCCCACGGACCCACGAGACCGACTATTTTGTCGTTGGTGACCATTCTCTGAAGTGCCGATATTGCTACTGTTGGATCCAGGGTTTGATCTGCCTGTACAAGTTCAAGTTTCTTGCCTGCAACGCCTCCCTGTCCGTTCTTCCATTCGACGTAGAGCTGCGCAGTTTCGAGTATCAGTTTCCCTGAGACATAGTCGCCCGGTGGCGAGAGGGGAGTAATCACCCCAATCTTGAGCACCGACGGTCCCCTTGGCATAGCGAAGTAGACTCCGACAGCTGCTGCTACGATTACTACCACGACAAGCAGAATGGCCTGAGTCTTCGTGATTGCACTCTTGCTTACGAACGCATGTGACATTTTCTTGTTACCTCGGTAGAAGTTGTTCGCCGAGCGCATATATCACGTGCACATATAATGTACGTATGGTAATTACGTCACACATCGTCCCGCGTTGTATCTGAATCCACATCTCCTAATGTCGGGCGAACCACAACATTTGCAGATCAGGGAGACTTGAAGGCGCCATAACATGTGTGGTAAGCTCCCCTGCTACTATCTCATGATAGGTCGACGATCCGATCAAAGGCGTTTCGCGACAGACATAGGTTTCAGTATGACAAGGAAACAAGAGAAGCTCGTCCGCGGCATTTCACTATTGGGCCGCTTTGGGCCCAAGGAGGCTGCGGTTGAGTGGAAAAAGCTATTCAAAAACTATGGTCGACTATGGGTGAAAGCCGGTGACTGGCAAATATGTTGTGGAGCCCCGGGCGGGACTTTCAGCGAATGAGTACTCGCTTTTGAACCCGCGGCCTTCGCCTGTTTGGGGTTTTGTTACCAAGGCGGCGCTGTTGGCTGTTGTTGTGTCTACCAGGCTGAGCCACCGGGGCATTTGGGCGGTGTCCAGCCGTAGGAGATTTCGCTAATTAACCTTAGCATATCAGCAATCAAGAAGCAATCCGGAATGAAGCTCGTCTGCTAACTCGCCTTTGATCCGTGAACGAATTGTACGCAGCGTTCGCAAACTATATGCAAAACCTAGCTGGTTGGCCGCCTCCGCACAGTACGCTAGTAAGAAGGGAAGTCAGACTGCTATGAGAAACCGAAGTTTGTTCGATTCAAATGTAAGTTCTGGGCGCTTCAATTCGATTTTCAGATTTTCATTGACGCATCATTATGGTTTCTAGGCGCGAAACACGTTAGTTGAGGCGTTCGAATGAGTGATTAGTAAAAAACGCCTGTTACAGGTCTCCAGCCCAACAACGCGAGCTACAGAACGAATGAGTTGAGATACGCGAAGTTTTCCGGCGAATGGCCGCGTTGCCATCTCTGTGGTTGAGGCATTTCTATGAATGGGGCGAGACAGTTATTATGGAATGGACACCAATTTTTGCGCTAAAAAATGGTATAATTCGACTTTTACCATTCACCAATGTGATAATGCTTGACCAAATGCTTAAGTGCGTTCACAATGGCACCGTCTGTCCGAGTCAAATCAGCTAAAGGAGGATATTTAGGAAAATGGTCAGGAAATGCCCATCATGCGGCTACAATAACCGCGACGACGCAGCATTCTGCTCAAGCTGTGGAGCATCACTTGCGGGCGCAGCAGCCCCTGCACTCAAACCAGTTCCCTCAGTCCGCGTCGTAACACCAGTCAGCCTTGGCGGCCCAATCAGGGTCCCAGCACCAGGACAATGCTTCTACCACCCGAACCTTCCAGCAATCTATGTCTGTAACCGCTGCGGAAGATCGATCTGCCGCGACGACTCGAAAGCATACATGGACCTCGTGCTCTGTCCTCAATGTTACGCTGGAGTGGTACCAATGGTGACAGCTCCGCAAATGCCAGCACCAGGACCAGCATACGGCCCACCGCCAATGCCAGCCGCGCCAGGTGCCATGGTTGCTCCGTTCCCACCGCCTTACTACCAGCCCCCTTCACCAAGAGCCCTCTGGGGATTCATTCTCGCAATGATCGCGGGAATTCTCGTGATCCTCAACGCAGCAGCACTACTGTCGACCTCGTTCTACAACCTGTGGATCGGTGTCTTCTTCTGGTTACCAGCCGTCGGCCCAGCAAGTCTCGCATTTGCGATGGGAGCGATCATCGGGCTCATACTGGTAATTGGATCGATACTGATGCTACTGGGGTACGGAACAATCGGAAGCATAGTTGTTTTCCCGCTGGCGGTCCTAAGCCTGATAATTGGTGGAGGTTTTGTGGCCGGCTTCGTTCTCGGCGTGCTGGGCGGAATACTCGGCATGCTGGGACGATAGTGGCGTTGGGTAGTCTCCCAATTTTTTTTGTTCCCTTTCGATTTTGGTGTAACCTTTGTCCTACGTGAGCATATGGAAGCCCGTCAACGACAGGATCGTCCAGGCTTCACGTGACACCAAAAACGAAATCATCGGCCTGCTGCTCGGCAGGCTTGAAGACGACACCATAATCATGGAAGATTCAATCACAGGTCAGTTCTCAGCCGATCCGCACCGTGTAATCCTACCCTCATCCACACTAGCCAAAATAGCAGACCAGATCGTGAGCGGACGAGTGAAAGGCAATATTGTAGGCTGGTATCACTCACACACCGAAGGCGGGCTATTCTTTTCAGAGACCGATATCACAACCCAGAGGAAACTCCAACAATTCTCTTTACTCATTACCGGAATGGTCGTAGACGCACCAACCGGCGAAGTCGGATACTTCAGAGTGGACCCTCAGACTGCTAGGTCTATCCGAATACCGAAGGAGAAGGTTAGAGTCTACGCAGAAAGGTCCGACGCGATTCCATCCGAGGCCAAGGCTAGGCGACCTGTACGTCCCACCCCAACGATCGAGGTCAGAAGGCGCACCATTGGGCCTTGGCAACCAACAAATCGTTTGATTGTCTCCGTTGTCCTAATCGCACTCTTGGCATCTTTGGGGTTGATGGGGGTTCTTATTTACCGAGGTTTATACTCCGGATCGGTCGTAACCATAGACCACATCCCTCTTTCGACCGCAACAATTGGGACACCTATCGAAGTCAAGGCCAACGTGACTGGCCCAGTCCACAATGTGACCTTGGCCTACGCAATCGGGGGTGGAAGCTCATACACGCAAGTGGTGATGAGTTCAACGGCGCCAGGTCAATATGAGTACCTGATCTCCGGCGATCAAGTAACGGCGAACATCGCTTACTACGTCAAGGCATTCGACACGGCTGGCAACCAAGTCAGCACACGAACCTACCAAATCGCCGTCGCAGACTTCAACCTACTAGTGCAGAGCAGAGCCCTCACAGTGTACAGAACGAGATCATTGGCGTCTCAACTGAGTCTGCTCTCGGTAAACGGTTTCAATCAGCAACTCTCCCTATCCACAACCGGAAGTCCGCAAGGACTGTCCGTGACTTTCTCCCCGAATCCGGCTCCCCCAGGAACATCAACAGTCAACATGACCATTACCACCAGTCCCGGTACCGCGAACGGAACTTTCTCGGTGATTGTTGCAGCCACTTACTCTCCCCCAAGATCCCCGCCCGTGACCAGGCAGAATACAGTTGCGATTACGGTAGCCGATTTTGATCTCCAACTTAATCCGACTTCGAGTGAAGTGTTTGCGGGGTCATCGACCTCCTACACCCTCACCCTAAGCGTCCAAAAGGGCTTCGTGGACCCCGTGAAGCTGAGCGTCGTTGGCCTGCCGCAGGGTTCAAGATACCTGCTAACAACCAGCAATGCCACCGTTTTAGGTGGAGGACCAGGAACCACCACGATAACCCTTCAGATCACCGTACCGCAGTTCACCAAGCCAGGAACGTACGCAATAACAATCACCGCGATAGGGGCGGATATCGTCCATTCCCGGACCGCCCAGCTCATAGTAAGATAGTTTAAGCTCCTCTATGGAAATGCAAACTCAGCATGAGTGGAGGTGAAGCATCGCAGATGAAACTGTTTGTCCAAGCGCCCATCGGCCCCCAGACAGGCCTAGCGGAGATCGACGTCATCCCAGACCACACAGTCGGAGAAGTGAAGAACCAAGTCTGCCAATCATTCGGCGTTGATCCAAGTACGGTTGCTCTTATGTATGGAGGCGCAATACTAGACGAAAGCACCACTATTGCAAGGTTAGGCATTCCCGAGAATGCTCAACTTGCCCTCATGCCATACAATATCATTGGCGGGTAGGCTGACTCGAATTGGATGTCACACTACTCTACAAAGAGAAGAGCTTACTCAATCATCAATTCCCGACAGTCACGGCGATAAACGAACCGCCTACGCAGTTCGAGGGCCTAATCCGCTGCGAGAAAGGAGAAGTCAAAAACCTAGCCGAAAAGGGAGTCTGGCCCTTCACGGAATATGTGAACTGGAACCGCTTCAGACTCGAACTGCCCTCTCAATACCCACTGAAACCTCCCGTGGCAACATGGTTGACAGAAATCTCGCACCCAAACATCGTGCCCAACATCCCGAACGCGGTATGCGTCTCTATCCTCGGAGAAAAATGGGACCCAAGGCTCAAACTGATCTCCGTTGTAAACGCCCTGCACTACCTTCTCACTGACCCAAACCCTCAGAGCGTCTTCGACCATCCCCGCGCCCTCAAGGCGGCTAACGTCTGCCGCTCCTATGGATTTCCTAAGATGACCAAGCTCAAGCCGAAGAAAGAAGCTGATGACACCGTCCGGTTCAACATAGTCCCGGTTCCGAGGATACCAGCCGTAGCCTCGGGACCTGGAGATATAGTCAGATTCAACATTCCGAGGAGAGAACACCGAGCGTCCTTTTGATGCGCCTGAGAGCATCTCTCCCCTCTTACAAGCAGATTGAGGTGGACCTTAATCCTAACAAGACAGTCAAGGACCTTAAGAAAATCGTTTGCATAAAATTTGGAATCGAACCCGAACTCACGAAGTTATTGCTGCATGGTAAAGCACTGCCCGAAGGATCACGGCTTTCCAAACTCAAAGGCGCAGCCGACCCAGTAATCGTTGATTATCTTTGGGCGCGCCATTTGCTTCTTTGGGGCTCTGAAGGCCAAGGAAAGATTCGGTCGGCCTCGATCTTGCTCTCTGGTGCAGGGGCGATTGGCAATGAGGTTGCCAAGAACCTTGCTATGCTTGGGGTAGGAAGGATCTTCATCGTGGACCGCGATAATGTCGAAATGTCCAATGTCAGCCGCATGGTCTTTTTCGAACCCAGCGATTTAGGTAAGAACAAGGCGGAGGTTCTAGCGAAGAATATTCACAGGAAGTATCCGTTCGTCGAGACAGTTGCCTTCAGAGGCGACCTCGAGAGTATGCCGCTGAAGTTCTACTTGGACTCTGATGTGATCGTTTGCGGCCTCGACAACGTTGTTTCAAGGATTTACCTCTCACAGATTTGCAGGAAATACTCCATACCCTTGGTTGACGGAGGAATCACCGGGCTGAATGGCAGAGTCCACGTCTACATCCCGCCCGACGATGCCTGCCCCATATGCATGTTCCCGCCGAACCAATATTCTCAGATCGTTGGCCTGCGCAACCCTTGCGACGCACCTCTGGAGCAGGAGACTGTTCCGTCGTTCGCAACGTCTATCTCGCTAGTGTCCTCGATACTCTCCCAGGAGGCTATCAAGGTCATTCTTGGTGTGAAGGAATACCGCGCAAACGCAAAGTGGCCAGAAAATAGCGGCCAACCACTCAGATCGGTTCTGTTCATGGACCTAAAGAACAACCGATACACACCCATGGACTTGAAACGAGGAGAGAAATGCTTCGTTTGCGGAAAGGAAGGGACAGCGCGAGAGCTTGTACCCCGGCTCGATTTGCCTATCGCCATTCTTCGCGACTCGAAACAGAACTTGGAGAAAACTCTTCGCCAGGCCACAGAGGTTGATGGTGGAACGCTGAAGATTCTTGCGGAAACCTCGCAAGGAACGAGACACATGGAAGCCCATTCAAGGCTGGGGAAGGGCATTGAGCGAGGAGATTATCTTAGGGTTCTAGCCGAGGGCAAAAACGGAGAATTCCGTGAATCAATCTTCAGATTATCATAGGAAACATTTTGCATTAGGCGTGTCATTTTCCTACAGGCTGCTTGGGTCAAGTCTTGAAAACTGCCATGTTTCATGGCGGAATCAGATGGATGGAGCTCGTTCGCGCTAAGCAATTGTTAAAAAATGCGTGCTACCAATTGGTGATAGGGTTGGATTCATGCCTCTGTGCCAAGTTTGTGGCAAAGCCAATGCTGACGATGCCAGGTTCTGTTTTAGTTGCGGGACCACGCTCTCGCAAGGACCACCAGTCAAGGTTGAAGTGAAATCTCCATTGACAGGTTATACGACCCCGCCTCCACCGGTTCCTTCGATCTACACACCGAAGCAATCTCAGAGGCCGGGTAGCTGTTACTATCATCCTGAACTGCCAGCATCCTTTGTCTGCTCAAGGTGTGGCAGGTCAATTTGCGCGGGATGCACTAAGCAATACGGTATGCTTAGCCTCTGCACCGAGTGCTACTGGGGATTAGCGCCAAAGATCGGGTATGGAACCGGGCAGTATCCAGTGGGGTATCAGCAGCCGGAACAGGGGCGCTCCCCATTCTCGCTTTTCTAAGCTAAGCGGCCCTGCTTCTTCAACCGTTCCGTTATTTCCTTTAGTTCGTCAACGGAGATTCCAAGGTCTTCTGATGCCTTGCTTAAGGAAATAACGCCCTCGTGTTTTACTATGTAATCGTAAACCTTGTCATCCGAAGAACTCGGCTTTGGAGCTTGGACCGGAGCGCCGCACTTTTCGCAGAACGCCGCGCCCTTTGGCACACGGTTTCCACAGCTCGTACAAACTCGCGTCGCACCTGCACGGAGAGGTGAAGGCCTTTGCTTCGGTGGGCGTCCAATCGGCCCGCCACGGGTGAAGATTCCACGCCTGTAAGCAACGACCGCCCCGACCCCGAGGGCCGCTACTAGTATTGCGCCTCCGCCAAAGATGGCGATGAGTGGCAGATAGTCAACACTCCACTGGGCCTCCACAACGTATGGCCTATCCACGATGAGAACCCAAGAGTCGTCAGCCTTCGTGAGCTTCCCAGTTGGCGGGTCGACGCTCCACCCTGAAAGCGTGTACGAAACCGGCCATGTCCCAGACGAAGATGGGGCAACAATCTTCGCACTCGAACCCCGATCGTACCAACCCGACCCTGAAACCGAACCGTATGAGGAACGGATATCAACGTAGTACTGGGTCTTGTAGGAGAGGGTCACCGTTCGCGGCCTGTCAACGAGTACCGTATAGGATAGGCTTGAAGAAAGCGAGCCGCTGTCAATCCAACCGGCAAAACGTAGACGTTCGACGGAGCTCAGATCAATCGTCGAAGGCGCGGGCCCCAGTTGAATATTTGTGTTTGCGTCATACCAGCCCGCGTGGGTTTCATTGTATGAGGAGGTTATGCTCGCAGGGTCATATTGAACGGTCAAGAGATATTGAGCAAGATAGTTCGCCTTGACTGTCTTCGGCCTGTCCATTAGGACCCTGCCAGTTGGCAATTGGCCCGTGTACTCGCCGCTCCAGTGGTTGAACTTTAGGCGAGTATTCTCGTTGGCGGCCACGGTTGGGGCTGCGGAGAAATCGGCTTGGCTTCCGGCATCATACCATCCAGACCCGCTAAGACTCGAAACGTTAGGTGGGTCAGATTCGACTGTCAGGAAGAACTGTGTCTTCCAGTTGGCGATGGCCACTTTCGGTCCGTTCATGAAGATGTCGTTTGACGTCAACTGTGTCCCAGACGCATCCCCCGCCCAACCTGCGAACACGTGTCTAGTTCCCTGGCCCTCATCGATCTCCCGATCTCTCACGGTCGCCGGGGCCGATGCGCCAGAGTCGTACCATCCCTGACCGTCCGCGGAACTGTAGGTGGTCTGAATGGCCAGGTAGTACTGAGCGGTGTACGTGAAGGCGTGGTTTCCGGCAGCGCTGAAGCTCCATTGAAAGTTCTTCTCGTAGTAGCGTGTCCCGTTGGTGCTGCTCGGGACGTAGAAGTCAACTATTATCACATGCGGATTGTTCGAGGTTGAGAAATTGAAGGAACGAGAGGCTCCGCCATTCATTGTCCCATTCAGTGCCCCGTCGACATAGACTCTAGTGCTCAAGTTCGACGGTAGCCCTTGAATCGTAACTGTCACGGCGTAAGTGGTCTGAGCGTTGACGTTGTAAATCATGAGACCGGCTAGGGCGAGGCATGTGAGGAGTATCAGCAGTGGCCGTGCTGATGCATACAATGCCGGTCGTCTCGTTCCGAGAGTTCGAAGCTCGATGCCTTAAGTATTTTAGAGCACACTATAGTGTCGGTTAAAAGGGAAAAAGGGCTTCATTTTGCGCTGATTCAAGTTCTTTTACAATCCAACTGAATCATGGATTCTATCGAACCAGTGGCATTTCAGCTTCGATGGAGGGTCCCAATAGGATTCAGTGGCTTGTTGATTTGTCGCCGCAACAGCTCTATCCTTGGAAACGGCACAGCAGAGAGCACAACAGTAGCGGGCCCGGCGGATTTCAAAACGTCAATGCGCAACCCAGACGCTAAGCTGAAACGTAGTTGAGAATCTTTAGCCATAGTCTTAGCTTCCTTCAAGATCCCACTAGATCCGACCGGCATTATCTCGTGCACAAACGGAAGCTTCAAGAGGCGTCTGACGTCCCTCGTGTCAGCGATTTGACGTCGCGCTTCGGCTGATAATACTCGTTCACCAAGATTAGGTAGGCCTACCGCCACAAGCGCGTCTCCAGGCTTACACTTCCTAATCCTCAATGATTCTGTGGATGCGGAAGCCAAGACCGTCACGCCTACCCCGGTTTGGTTGACATAGAAGTTTTTCTCGGTGCTCTGCAGCAGGATTGGCGAATCAATTGACGCACGCCGTAGCTCACTTCGTATTCCTCTCATTATTTCGGCCCCGGTGGGCTTCGGTTCAACGCTGAGCGTAGTTACAACACAGAATGGTTCTGATCCAGTTGCCAGAGCCTCCATTAGAGCCACTCTTGCCGTGAATCTTCCAACAACGAAACCGCTTACTTTGATTTTGTCTAGTCGTTTGGGGCCTATCCCACCGGCGGAGTCACAGCTAACGACCATGTATCGGTTCTTGTCAAGCCTCAGAAGGCGTACGTCACGACTTGTCTTGGCCTCTCCAACCGAGCTCCTCAAAACCGTAGTCGTCCCTTCACGGCCACATATGCAGCCGCAGCGACGGCGGCGTTCATACTGGAGGCCAGTATGAGAAAAGGAACTAAACTTAGACTACTCGCCCAACCTAACACGGGAACAACTACAACAACCAAACCGCTGTTTATAGCAACTCCAGCAGCCAGAGCTATGACAATGCTCCATCTCAATTCGGGTCTGTTGATCATACCTATTACTGCTCCAGCGACAGCCAGACCCAGCGCTATAGGTGCATGAAATATTCCAAGCGGAAAGCCGTTAACGATCGATGTTACGAGATGCCCGATTCCGCTCACCAATGCACCATCAGCAGCCCCGAAATATAGGGCGGCAAAAAAACCGGGAGATGAGTCGAACGCGACCGTGGGAATCGGGCTTGGAAGATGAATGAACGAGCCTATGACCGAGAGGGCGGAGAGAACAGAGATGCGAACTAGTCGGTAGGAGTGTGGCGCGCGTCGCGTTAACATTTTCTGATTAGGCAGAAATGGCTGTCCTCCTGTGCTTTTCGAACCATTCCTTCGCGCTTGCTTCCACATTTATCGCTATCGGTGCGGTCGTACGGATAGGGTTAGATGAGTTCGCTATGGCTTCTGCGGGACCACTCTTTGGCATCCTGATAAAGG
>Ga0315280_10004105_pt1 | contig 21789 bp, 19 predicted proteins | sample YL17G06_40_MG_FD_203697 | JGI IMG/M metagenome (GOLD analysis project Ga0315280, IMG submission 203697) | Sediment microbial communities from Yellowstone Lake, YNP, Wyoming, USA - YL17G06_40 | ecosystem: Environmental > Aquatic > Freshwater > Lake > Sediment | place: USA: Wyoming | collected...
CAAGTGTGATGTAAGTGAACCCCAATTTTTTGATCTCGCTCACAATTTTTTGTCGGGTCTCAACGTCCAGAATTTTATGGAAATCCTTTTTTTCAATTTCTATCCTGACGGTGTGGTCATCCTGAAGTCTCACCCTGTTCTGCCTGAACCCTAATTTCCTCATTACATCTTCTGCCTTTTCAACCTTTTGCAGCCGATTCATTGTGATGTTGACTCCGTACGGTATTCTTGACGAGAGGCATGCCTGTGCAGGCTTATCCCAGGTCCCGAGGTTCAGTTTCTTTGATAGCATCCGTATCTCTGATTTCGTCAGTCCAACTTCGCGCAGAGGCGCGCGTGCCCCCATTTCTTTTGCTGCCTGCATACCTGGTCTGTAGTCGCTTTCATCATCCAGATTTCCACCGTAGAGGATATTTGAGATATTTCTATCCTCAGCTATCTTTTTCATCTCTTGAAAAAGATTGACCTTGCAGTAGTAGCATCTGTCCCTATCGTTTATGCTAAAGCCAATGCCCGATAGTTCATCTGTATTTATGATTACAGGATTTACTCCAAGTGATTTGGCCATGTTCTTGGCTTCCGATAACTCACTTCGAGGCATTGTGGATGAGTCCACGATCACCGCAATTGCCTTTTCTCCCATTGTATCCACGCAGGCTTTAAGCAAGAAGCTGCTGTCAACTCCTCCTGAGTAGGCTATGATTGCCCCATCCATTTCTTTCAGGATTGAGATTAGTTTGAAAAATTTATCTTTGGTTGTTGTCATGATTTCTTAAGCCATTTTGCCTTTGCCTCTTCGTAAATATCCTTTAACGGCTTACCCGATTCTTTTGATGCGCGAAGGGAGCTCTCATATTCGGGCGATGTGGTTATAATCTTATCCTTCAGGTATCCTATCTTCATGTCAACGGTCGCATAACCCAGATCAACCTTGACTGTCTTGCGGTCAAGTTTAATTCTGCCTAGCTCCTGTATTCTTAAGCCAAAGGTTGTGGTCTGGGAAAGAATTATCTCAGAGATCGTTTGAACATGCGCTGTATCAGATAATGCGTTCAGGACGAATCCGGGCCGGCCCTTTTTCATTATTACCGGCTCGATCCAGGCATCAAGAGCTCCTGCTTCAAGCAGGTTATTCATACAGTCTGCCAGTATTTCGGGATTCATATCGTCGATGTTTGTTGATAATAGAACTGCTTTTTCGCTGCGTTCTGTGCTCTGGATGAGATCTCCAAGGAATATTCTCAGATAGTTCGGTATATTAAAGCTGTTCTGCCCGCAACCGTAGCCAATTGATTTTATGGTAAACAGCGGCATATGCTCAAAGGATGATGCAAATGTTTTTATTATTGCTGCTCCTGTCGGCGTAGTTAGTTCTCCTTCCACATCTCCCCGATAGACCGGTATCCCTGATAATATTTCGGCAGTTGCCGGTGCCGGTATTGGGAAAATACCGTGGATCCCATTGATCTTCCCGGAGCCGAGCGCAACTGGTGAGGAAATAACACTCTTTACGTTAAAATATTCCAATCCAAGCGCAGCTCCAATGCTGTCAATGAGCGTGTCGGCATTGCCGATTTCATGAAAATGAATTTTATTTACATCTCCTCCATGGACTCGTGATTCCACCCTTGCCAGGGTAAAGATTATTTCAAGGCTTTTGGATTTAGCAAATTCGCTGATTGAGCTTTTGATGATTAATGCCTCAAAATCTTCAATTCTATTAAGCCTGACATTGGATTTGTCCCTGATATTGATGAATGTGCACAGGATGCCGTATTCCAGACGCTTTTTTGCTGTTATCTCTATTCCGGTCAGCCCTGTGGACTTTATGGCGTTGTTCAATTCCTGAAGTGGGAATCCCAGATCTACCAGCGCCGATATGAATTTATCTCCACTTATCCCTGAGAAGCAATCGATGTAAAGATCCATTTTTTAAAGCATCCTTCTTAACTGATAACAGTTTACTTTTTTCGTGTTTTTTTATAAAGATATGTTGAATTCATTGTATATTAATTGCTAAACTATCGGCAATTTTACATAAGAAAAGGAAAGGGTTTAATGTACATTGCGACTATTTTTGAAAATACTGTGCTCTGGTCAATTATCGGCGTTGCAGTTTTGGGTCTTCTGTATGCTGTACTTCTTACGAGACAGATCCTCCGGGCCGATAAGGGTGATGCAAAGATGATAAAGGTCTGGAGCGCAATTCGCATAGGAGCGAATGCCTACCTAACACGTCAGTTCAAGACGATCATATTTTTGATAGTCTTTCTGACCGCGGCGCTTTATCTTACGGCTTATTTGGCTGGCGCAAACCAGTTCATCTCAGTTGGGCGCGCTGCCGCTTTCCTAATGGGTTCAGTCTTTTCAGCCATGGTTGGATTCATTGGCATGAACATGGCCGTTCAGGGTAACGTGCGCGTTGCGTCTGCATCGCGCCGGAGTTTTAATGAAGCCTTAAAATTAGCCTATCGTTCCGGAACGATTACCGGGATGCTGACCGATGGGCTTGGATTATTGGGTGGAACGATAATTTTCATCATATACAAGAAATATGCACCGGAGGTTTTGCTGGGATTTGGATTTGGCGGCACACTGCTCGCGTTGTTCATGCGGGTTGGGGGCGGAATTTTTACAAAAGCTGCTGATGTCGGAGCAGATCTTGTCGGTAAGGTTGAGAAGAATATCCCCGAGGATGATCCACGAAATGCTGCTGTTATCGCTGACCTTGTTGGCGATAACGTCGGTGACTGTGCTGGAATGGCTGCAGATATTTTCGAGAGTTATGAAGTTACGATCGTTTCATCGATGATTCTTGGGCTTACAGTTGCATCGTTGTTTCCCAAATTTGATTTAAAGTGGATACTGTTTCCACTCATGGTGCGCGCAATTGGCGTTGTCTCCTCGATCATAGGCACATATATGGTTCGTTCTCTGAAAGAAGGGGAGAATGCAATGCGCGCTATATCACGCGGCTTTAATATCTCAGCGGCAACTTCTGTTGCTGGTTTTCTGCTTGTTGCAGTATTTTACATGCACGATTTACGCGTATTCTGGGCTACGCTTTCAGGAATAATATTAGCAATTGTAATAAACAATTTGACCGAGTACTTTACGGGAACGCAGCATAAACCTGTAAAAGAGATCGCCAGGTCCACCCAGACAGGGGCCGCCACCACATTGCTAAGAGGTCTGGCAACCGGCATGGAGAGCTCGGTTTGGGCAATCATAGTAATAGCAATGGCAATACTTTCGTCCTTAATAATCTTTTTGGGAGAAGGTTATCAGTTTGTCCTCTATGGGGTTGCTCTTTGTGGAATTGGGATGCTCACTTTGACGGGTAATAACATCTCTATGGATGCGTTTGGGCCGATTGCTGATAATGCAAGCGGGATAGGCGAGATGGCAGGACTTGAACCGAAGGCACGTCAGATAATGGCTGATCTGGATGCTGTTGGTAATACAACAAAGGCGATAACTAAAGGAATAGCGATCGGTTCAGCGGTCATTGCTGCGGTTTCACTTTTTGGTTCTTTTATTGAAACAACGGGTTTGGGCGATATAGGCATAAATATAGCCAATCCGTTTGTTTTCATAGGGATACTTATAGGAGGTGCGGTCCCATTTCTCTTCTCTTCGCTGACGATACGTGCTGTGGGCAGGGCAGCCTCGTTGATAGTAAATGAGGTCAGGAGGCAGTTCAAGATCCCCGGCATTATGGAGGGCACAAAAGATCCGGATTACGCCAAGGCGGTCGGTATTTGCACGACTGCTGCGCAGCGTGAGCTGGTAGGCCTTGGGCTTTTGGCCGTATTGACTCCGATCATAATTGGCTTTCTGCTTCGCGAAACAGGTCTTGGTGGGTTTTTGGCAGGTGTTATAGTAGTGGGCCAGCTTTTAGCTGTCTTTATGGCGAACTCCGGTGGAGCGTGGGACAATGCAAAGAAGACCATCGAGGATGGTCTTTACGGCGGCAAGGGCTCTGAGGCGCACAAGGCTGCAGTAGTAGGAGATACAGTCGGGGATCCATTGAAGGATACATCAGGACCAGCGTTAAACCCGATGATTAAGGTTATAAACCTGGTTTCACTTCTGATTGCGCCGTTAATAGCGAAGACCAAGCAGTTATCGTGGCCAGTTATTGTCTCGATGGTGATTGCACTTGCAGTCGTTGGTGTCTCCATCTGGTATTCAAAAAGAGAGAGCTACGAAAAGACTCCAAAAGCGATCAAGAAAGCAGAGGAGTCATAGGTTATTTTAGTATGCCGGCGATGCCGCCGATGGCTTTTAGCCTTTCATTGTTTTGAGTGAACTCTATGTCTATATCCTGGCTCAGGGCTTTAGAGACAGCCAGGTTCAATATATTAGATGTCCTGATAGTTTCACTGCTGCAGTAGGGGCATCTGGAGATTTCGTTTGCTGTAAAATAGCCACAGTCCTCATTAATGCACCTGGTTCCGTCCAGGGCAATATTTGAATCCAGGATCAGTGACTGCAGGCGGCCATTCCAGAGCAGATCGAGGGTCTCGTTAGCGCCGGTTATGCCCTTGCCCGAGGTGCCGATGCTGTCAAAGATCTTATCGAGTTTTCTTTTTTCCTGTGCTCTTTCTGCCGCTTCATCATATTTATATGAGGCCTCGATGACTGCATTATCCGTTGCTCTGGCATCAAATTGAAACTCCGAGACGATCTTTTCGAGTAATGAATGGGGGCAAAGATTCTTGTAGATTGCCAGATTTTCATTTGAGCCGCATAGGATTACTCGGTCAATCTTATGTTTTGAAACGATACTGGACAGGTTGGTAATTGATTCCCTGAAGAGACTATCAATCTGCTTTTCGCGCCTTCGTTCATACCTTCCCTGGCTAAGTGCCATCCAGCCTCCTTTACTTGTCCTGGCGTAGAGGTTAGGCTCCTCAAACTTAACCTCGCTTAGAATTTCCCTTCTTGAAATCAAGAAGACCTTGACCTCATCAGCGCTTATCCTGACGAGCATATAACCGCTATAGTCCTCAAGAAAGTTAATTAAGGGTTTTATGTACGACCTGTTGCTGACAACCATAAGATTGTTTACCCTTAAAGCGAGCTTGAATATTTTAAATAGGTCCAAGCTTTTGCATGCGAATATGGCGACCCCATTTACCTCTGGTTCCAGGTTGTAATTTAAAAAAGTTAAAATTTTTTCAATATCATCTTCAAATTTTTTTATTGTCACTTTATTTTCAGTCTTCTGTAGTATGGGCAACATCCTGGCTCTCTCGTTTTTTATGTAAATCTTTGTGATTTTTTTCCAGTCTAATGATGGAAACATATCTACATATAATGAGATCAGAGGGGAGCTGCCGCTGTCGATCCTGGCAAGTTCTTTTAATTCATTGATGGTTATCATACAGTCCTCCATGTTAATAATATGCCAATAACATTTTAATAACAATTTCATGAGATTTTGTTAAAATTAGCTGTCAATTTTAAGGAGGGCAAAAATGGCTAAAAGAATTTATCTTTTCATTGCCGTTGTGGCTTTCTCCATGTTGTTGATGTCATCAGTGGCATCAGCAAGATCACAATTTGAAGCAAGCGATTCCTATGTTCTTTCAGCAGATAACACAGTAGATGATGACCTGTATGTCGTAGGAGGTACCATTCAGGTTGGTGGTACTGTGAATGGTGATCTGATTGCTGCTGGGCAAAATATCAGCGTTACTGGTGATGTTAGGGATGATGGGATAGTTGCGGGCGGACAACTCAACTTTGGTGGAAAGGTGGGGCAGTCAATTCGTGCAGCTGGTGGATTTATAACAATCACCTCTCAGGTCGGAAAGGATATCATAGTTGCAGGTGGCGTTATCAACGTAAACCCAGCTGGTGAGGTAAGCGGAAAGACCCTGGTGACCGGAGGCCAGATAGCGCTTAACGGCAAGTTCAATGGAGATGTGAATGTCAGCGGAGGACAGGTTATCCTGAAGGGTGAATACCTGGGTAATATAAAAGTTGAGAGTGACGATATCACCGTTGGCCCCGGTACAAAGATCTCAGGCAACTTAACCTATACTTCCGCGAATAAAGCAAAGATAGATGAGACTGCTCAGATCACCGGTAAAGTCGAGCAGAAAGTACCGGAGACAGCGAAAGCTGTCGAGGCAGGTAAAGTAGGTGCTGCTGCCGTGACCGCAGCTTCGATTGCAAGTATCATTCTGTGGGGATTCATCAGAAAATTGGTAGTGTTTGCGATGGCTTTTGTTGTTTCACTGATTTTTGTGTACGGGTTCCCGAAGCGTACAAAAATGGCCATGGAAATCTTTGTAAAGTCTCCATGGAAAAGCCTTGGAGTTGGCTTCCTGGCGCTGATAGTTGTCCCTGTTGGCGCGATAATTCTCATGTGTACAGTGGTTGGACTTCCGATCGGACTTTTCGCACTAACTGTGTATCCGTTTATGCTTTTCGTGACCAAAATTGTTGTTGGGAGTTCAATCGGAGATCTGATCCTTAATTCAAAAAGGAGCAAGCCGCTCCATCCATTACTGTCTGTGCTGGTCGGCCTTGCAATACTTTTTGTGTTATGGTTAATCCCGGTATTCTCATTTTTGGTCACAATTCTGGTCTGGTCGTTTGGACTTGGCGCGTTAGTGCTTACAAAGTTTACGACCTTGAAGGAAATGGACCGTTAGCAAATATTTATTGAACGTCATAAGATAGCCTGTCAGATATTCGGTTAGGTTATTTAGAATCTATATATTCATTTTCTTGGCAGGCTATCTTATTTTTTTACAATTTAAAATGGAGAACAAAACTGGTTTGATCAGGATGGGTATGATTATTGTTTTAAAATGGAACACGCAAATAGAATAAGAGAAAGCAAAAACTATAGCTGGATAGCGCTTGCAACTGTTTCCATCGGTACGTTCATGTCTTCCCTTGATGGCAGCATAGTTAACATCGCTCTCCCGACAATATCAAGCAGGCTGCATATTGATATTGTTAATACGGAGTGGATTGTGCTCGGCTATCTACTGGCCACAACCGTTTTTTTGCCTATCTTTGGCAAATTAGCTGACATAATCGGAAGAAAACTGATCTATAACCTCGGGTTTGTGATATTCTCGGTTGGCTCGCTATTCTGTGCGTTTGCGGGCAGCTTCATCTGGCTGGTCATATCAAGGGTAGTCCAGGCGATCGGGGCGTCGATGATAGTTGCAAACGGTCTTGCGATCATAACGGATGCTTTTCCGTTCAAGAAAAGAGGCGTTGCGCTTGGCATAATGGGAACTGTGGTGGCGTCTGGCTCGTCCATGGGGCCGCCGCTTGGAGGCTTTTTGGTACAGCATTTTGGGTGGAGCTCGATCTTCTTAATAAATGTTCCCATCGGAGTCGTTGGCACTGTAATTGCTTTCATCAATTTAAGAAGAGATAAAAAAGTTGCGGATTCAAAACAGTTTGATTTCCCGGGCGCAGCCCTCTTTGTGGTTTCTATTTCTGCTCTCGTTTTAGCCTTGATGAAGGGTGCAGATTTTGGCTGGAGTTCGGTTAAAACGATAGGTCTTTTTTTGGTATTCTTGCTCGGCTTTGCACTATTTATCGTTCTTCAGTTAAGGGTGAAAAATCCGCTTATTTATCTCGGATTGTTTAAGAACAGGATGTTTTTAGTTGGCAATCTATCGGGTTTTATCGCTTTTGCATCCGCGATATCGCTTACGTACCTTATGCCGTTTTACCTTGAGCGCATATACCTTCTTCCCCCTTCTTTTTCTGGACTTGTAATGCTATCCATACCCATTTCAATGTCGATTATGGCTCCTATATCGGGCTGGATATGTGATTGGATTGGCACAAGATGGCCCGCAACTCTGGGCTTGTTTTTGGGAGCCCTTGCCATTTTTTTGATTTCTTTCCTACAAAAAGACTCCTCCCTGATCGGAATAATCGCAAGGTTGACACTTGCTGGAGCAGGGATGGGAATATTTATGGCCCCTAATAACAATTCTGTAATGAGCTCAGCCCCGAAAAGCAAGCTGGGCGTCGCCAGTGGGATTTTGAGCGTGGTAAGAAACCTGGGTTGGATAATGGGGATGGCTTTCATCGCTGTGTTGATAAGCATAAGACAGCCGGTGTACGATGCAATTTTAGGCAGCGATTCACCTGATACACTGTTGAGGATTATGGCAGAGATATTCAGGATAACTTCAGTGACGTTGTTTATAGCATCAGTGATATCCAGCCTCAGAGGCAAACATAAACATGTGGGGTAAGGTGTGATAAAGAATTTCCTTGAAATATTAAAGGGGAGTAGAGGCAAGAGGATTATATATTGGTCTCTTTTCGATTTCGCCAATACCTCTTATATGGTCTTAATAATGACTATCTCCTTCGCCGTCTATTTCACAGAGGTAATTGTCGGGAAAGAGAACGCTCTGAGGGATTTTTACTGGGGGCTCTCGATCTCCATTTCCATGCTGGTAGTTGCCCTGCTTTCCCCCATTCTTGGGGCGATTTCAGATAGATCAGGACTGCGGATGCGTTTTCTCATCATATCCACAGCAATATGTCTTCTATTTACCACACTGCTTGCTTTCCTGGGGAGTGGAATGATCGCCCTTGCGGTGGTCTTTTTCATACTGGCAAATATTGGCTATCAGGCCTCCTCGGTTTTCTATGATTCGCTCCTGCCAGAGATCTCGGAGCCTCAGGATGTTGGCAGGATTTCCGGGTTTGGTTTTGCGATGGGCTATCTTGGTGCGTTTTTTGCTGTTGGTTTTTCTTACCCCATCTTTCTTCTTGCTGAGAGGATGGGCGATATTTCACTTTTAAGATATAGCTTCCTGGTGTGTTCAGGGCTTTTTATGATATTTGCCATGCCGCTGTTCATAAACATTAGGGAGAGCAGGGTAATTACCGGTAACCTGGGATTTGCTGCGCTTTCGAAGTACGGTTTTAGCAAGGTCTTCAAAACGATCAGGTCTTACAGGTCACGTGCCAACATATTTAAATTTATGTTTGCGTTTTTCCTTTATTCGAATGCGCTTGTCATAATGGCATTTTTTGTTGCCATTTATGCCAGAAATACCTATGGGTTTAAGGTCAGCGAAATCGCTGTCCTGTTTCTGTTTGCTCAGATTCCCGCGGTTATTGGATCGTTTATTTTTGGATTCATCACAGATAGGATTGGGCCAAAGCGGACGATCATGATGACGCTTGGGCTATGGATTATTATTATTGCTATTGCGCTGACTGGCAAAACAAAAATTGCGCTGTACATAGTGGCAGCACTGTCTGGTTTTGCTTCTCCATCTACTTTTGCATCCAGCAGGGCGTTGATGAGCCTGCTTGTCTCAAAAGATGAGGAGGTCGAGTTTTTTGGGCTTTACGGACTCTTTGCCAAGCTTTCCTCGATAACAGGCCCCCTGGTTTTCGGATTGATCTCCTCGATAACAGGCAGCCAGAGATTGGCGATGTCCGTCGTAATTTTATTTTTGGCGGCAGGGTTAGTTGTTATCATTCCGGTAAAAGAAAACCCCCGGCATGGGCTGCCGGGGGCTTAAGAGTTTCGATTACTATGGTTAAGGGATCAGCTCAACGTTCTCTGCTTGCTTGCCCTTGCTTCCATCGACTACGTCAAAGGAGACCTTCTGCCCCTCTTCCAAAGTCTTGTAGCCTTCTGTCTTGATGGCACTGTAGTGGACGAATACGTCTTCACCATCAGGCCTCTCGATAAATCCATAGCCTTTCGCGTTGCTGAACCACTTAACCTTTCCTTCTGGCACCTAAATTCCTCCTAAATACAATTACTTAACAGCTTGATAATATACAACTGCCGTAATAGATAGTCAATTAGTTGATCATAAATAATAAACAGGCAAAAATTTAATCTTACAGTCTCTTATCTTATGCTCCGAAACAAAGTTTTTGGTAAAAATAAATAATTCCGGTGGTGAGAATCTATTGATAAAACTATATACGCTTTTACCGATTGTCGGGGTATTTGTGTATTTAACCTCCATAGGTATTACTTTTTGTCCTGCTTTTAATACAAAATCAACCTCGGCCTTACTTTTAGTGCGCCAAAAATTCAGAGTGTCAAAAGGGGTCAGCCTTCTTTTTAAGGAGCTAAAAACGAAATTCTCAACCAGGCTGCCCCTGTCACTTCTCATATCACAGGGCTTAAAATCCATAATGGAAAAATTTCTTAAACCTGAGTCTATAAAATATACCTTGGGGTTCTTGGTCAATTCAGTGCGCACATTAGAAAAATATGGCTTGATTAAATCTATAATATAAGTTTGTTTTAGGATATCGAGATGCTTTAAGAGGTTTTTATACGGAAGTCCTGATATATTGGATAACTCCTTATGGATTTGTTTAAAAGATTAGGACGCGCGGTAAATATACATTTTATAAAAAGCGCAATAAATGGGCAAATTGGGTACCAATTGGGCGAAAGATGCAATAATGACGCCACAAAGACGCCATAGTGACGAAGCAGTGGATAAGATTATTGGAGAGCTGAGTAGATAATTTAACATTTGAGAAGTAGTATTATCATATTAATATTAAAATTTCTGTATAGATTGTTGGTTTGATTATGTATAGTTCAGGGGGATAGAAGAATGGTAGAAGAAAAAGAGCAAGGCGAAAAGAAACACCACGATAATGGTAAGGATCCGATGGGGATTCTTTTTGCGGCGCTGATAATCATACTCATCGGCGGCCTGTTTCTGCTGCGGACTCTGGGTTATGTGCAGTGGAACGACTGGTGGAAATATTTCTTGATAGGGCTTGGCTCTATATTTTTGATCGATGCGATAATAAGGAGTGTTGTTCCTCAGTTCAGGCGTCCGATTATAGATAGGGTCATTCCCGGCATCATACTTATTGCGGTTGGCTTTGGGTTTCTGTTTGGGTTTGGGGAGTTCTGGCCAATCATATTGATAGTGGTCGGAGCAGGAATGATAATCACGTTTTTAGTGAGATTGGTAAAGCCCCGGCAGTAATCTGTTGATTAAATTTATAAAGAGTTTTGTATCAGCTACTGCTTTAATATTTGTCATTGCAGCCGTCCTTGCATCCTGCACAACAAGTTCTGTTGCTGAGGTTGGATCAGCAGATGAGGTTGTAGAAGTAACAGAATCGAGTGAAACGACTGTTGAAACACAGCAGAGGGAGAAGATCCCGGTTGGGTTCGAGAACTGGCATCAGTCAGATGAATTCACTGTAGATGTTCAGAACGGCATTCTAGAGGTACAAGATAAATTTAACGTAAAGACGATTGTGTATGACAGCAGCGACATGGACAGCAGTCAAAACACAAGAGAGATGATATCCGGTGGTATTAAAGGCGCTATTGAGTATTACCGCGATCCCGTATCCGCAAAGGACTCCGTCAGTGTGCTCAGGGAAGCAGGTATCCCTGTTGTTTCGCTGGATTATCCGGTGCCTGGTTCAGTATATGTCGGCGTGAATAATTACGAGGCTGGCCTTATGGCTGGCAAGTGGCTGGGTGATTTTGCGGTTAAAAAATGGGCCGGCAATGTCGATCTTGTGATAATCGTGTATTCACCGCTTGAGGGTGAGTTTATCGGCCAGCTATTTCAGGGTATCGAGAAGGGGCTGAAATCCAGGATTGAGGTTCCGGAAGAAAAAATTGCACGGGTGAATGGAGGAGGCCTTACTGATCAGACGATCCAGGTCATGAAATCAGCAATGGGCAGATTTCCTGATGCATATAGAATTTTAGTTGGGGTGGGGAACGACGCTTGTGCAATAGGAGCGCTAACTGCTTTAAAGGATGAAGGGAAGACAGGTGAGGCAGTTATTGTCGGACAGGGAATGCAGGAGACGCTGCGGAAGATGATGATGGAGGGTGATACCCCGATCAAGGCAGGGGTTGCGCACTTTCCGGAAAGATATGGTGATGTCTCGATGCAGGTCATCCTGAATCTTATTGAGGGCAGGGATGTCACAAGTGCGGTCTATGTTGATGCTGCGCTTCTGACGAAGGATAATATTCTTGATTATTATCCTCAGTGAACATTAATTCAGTTTTTGACGAGCATGCTCTTGAATACGATAGCTGGTATGATGACAATAGGGAGATATATCAGTCTGAGATGCTTGCGCTAAAACAGGTCGTTCCGATAGGCAAGAAGGGTCTGGAGGTGGGCGCGGGCACAGCTCGTTTTGCATCTCTTCTTGGTGTTGAAGTCGGCATTGACCCTTCAGAAGCAATGGCATCGATTGCCAGGGGACGGGGAGTTAAGGTTAAAAAAGGAGTTGCCGAAAACCTTCCCTTTGATGATGGGAGTCTTGACTTTGTCATGTTCGTCACCGCCATTTGTTTTCTTGATAGCGTATTTCAGGCTTTTAAGGAAGCGCACAGGGTCTTAAATGAAAATGGAGCAATTATCATTGGTATGATTGATAAGAATAGTGATATGGGACGGAAATACGAGAAAATGAAGGTGAGCGATAAATTCTATAAGGATGCTCATTTCCATGGTGTTGAGGAGATCGTTGATTTATTAAAACGCGCAAACTTTCGCGATTTCACTTTTTATCAGACCCTTATGATTCCTGAAGCGAAAAAGATTGAAGAGCCACAAGTAGGTTACGGCAAGGGTGGCTTCGTCGTCATCAAAGCCATAAAGATGGAGAGGATTGAATAGAGAAGAACACGATTTTAATAATCGCTAATCGACATGTCTTACAACCCACCTAACTACTCGATCAGCTTGGGTGATAATTTTCTGAGCCCAAACTTGTCCTGTTAGTTCTTTGTATCTTTGTCATTCTGTCTTATAAGTTCATCCAGCTCTTTACCATAGATCGAATGTGCAGATTTTAGCGAGTGAAAGATTGACTTGTCTGATACTTTTAATGAAATAAGGTCATTGATATTTGTTGAAAATAGATGAAACCTATTTCCGAAGAGTTTGTATATTTTTGCCTCTAATTCGCTGAAGCACCCCTCTGCAATTTTTTCATCTTTTTTGTCTTTAAATAGAAGTAATAGATCTATATCGCTATCTGGTCTTGCTTCTGTTGTAAGAATACTTCCATAAATTGAAGCATTGATGAGCGAATCCCTGAGTTTCGGGTCATTCTTGATGAAGCTTTTAATTAAACTAACTAATTGGGAAACGATTTTATCTTCAGCTAAAAACAACTCTCTTAATGGCTGAAATAGCATATTCTCCTCGTTTAATGAGAAAATTCTGCTTCTACCAATGTAGTTAATTTTTAGTATATCATTATCAGCAAGTTTTTTTAAGTGAGTTTGAACAGAAGTTTGGGGCAAGCCGCATAACCGGGCAATATGTCGTCCCGTAAACTCACCAGGATATCGAAACATAGTACGCAGTATGTTTATTCTTTTTTTGTTTCCAAGCACATCATCTAATATTTTTTTGAGTTTCATCTGTAATTATTTTATGTTTAGTTATTGGCACATATGTTCAATTTTGTGAACATATGTTTAATTTTTAGTATTATATAACAATTACGAGTTGCAAATCATGAATTTCAGTTGACTTTTCTAATTTTTACTGTTTATAATCTTTTCACATTTTTAGGGGATAGATTTGATATTAATCGGGAAATCAAACAACTGGATAGGCAACAACTGGAACTGGTGGTGGCAGGTAGGATAGTTACCTGCAGTGTTGCCTTAATTTTTCCCGATAAGCATATTTTTTATAGAAATTAATAATAAGCAAAAATTAAATAAGAGGAATTAAGGAACACCCGCAGGTGGTTTTGTGGGTGTTTTTTTATTTGCTGAACTGGTTGCGGTGCATAGCCTGCATCGTTTTAGACTGGGGCTGAAAAGTATGGGGAGGTTCATTTGAATTTAAGTTTGGAAGAATATTTAGGGTTGAGCGAGAAGTACGATGTCATCCCCATTTACGAGGAGCTGGTTGCTGACTTTGAGACACCGGTCTCTGCATTTTTGAAGCTCTGTAAAGGCGATTATGCCTTTCTGCTTGAAAGCGCTGAGGTATCCGGCATTGCCGGAAGGTTTTCATTTATTGGCTGTGGCTTGCTGAATGTTGCCGTTTTTAAAGATGGAATGGCAACCATAACCGGTTTAAAAGGATCAAGCGTTATAAAACTCAAAAACCCCCTTGATCTCATAAGGAGCGATATTTTCAAAAGAAAAGTGGCAGCAGTGACCGGACTGGATCATTTCTTTGGAGGAGCTGTCGGGTACATAGCCTATGATTGCGCCAGGTATTTTGAGGACTTAAACCTGCGTTCTTTCGATGATCTGATGCTGCCTGATGCATTCTTTATGATGACGAGAACGCTTCTTGTGTTCGATCACTTTACACGAAAGATAAAGATCATCGTAGCTGAGCCGAATAATGGCGATCCGCACAATTCGTACCTGGCATCAGTTGAGGAAATCGGAAGGGTAAAAAGCCAGTTAACCGGCATAGGGTTGTGTTCGGGGAACCCGGTTTCTCTGCAAGAGCAACCGTTTGATTTTTATTCTAATGTCAGCAGGCCGAAATTTGAAGATGGAGTTAGAACTGCTATTGAGCATATAAGAGCCGGAGATATTTTCCAGGTTGTTCTTTCGCAGAGATTTCAGGTAAAAACAGATGTTGACCCGTTTGATGTTTACAGGATGCTTCGGATAATAAATCCGTCCCCGTATATGTACTACCTTTCATGCGGTGGTCTTAAGGTAGTCGGTTCCTCCCCTGAACCGCTCATTAAAGTTGTCGGAAATAAAGTGATTACAAAACCCATAGCTGGAACCAGAAGAAGAGGTAGCAATGAAACTGAGGATAGGATGCTGGAAACGGAACTGCTGGCTGATGAGAAGGAGCGAGCTGAGCATGTAATGCTTGTAGATCTGGGCAGGAACGACCTTGGCAGGGTTTGCAGGTATGGGAGCGTGAAGGTTGATGAATATATGCAGGTTGAGAGGTACTCAAATGTTATGCACATGGTCTCCGAGGTGAGTGGGGATCTTTCTGATGATAGGGATAGCGTGGATGCGCTCATAAGTGCTTTCCCGGCTGGTACCGTGACAGGGGCGCCAAAGATTCGGGCAATACAGATAATTGATGAAATTGAGCTGGTAAGGAGGGGACCATATGCAGGTATCGTTGGTTATTTTGGATATGACAAGATACTGGATTCATGCATCACGATTAGAACGGCAATGTTTTTAGATGGAATGGCTTATGTTCAGGCAGGAGCCGGGATCGTAGCGGATTCAATTCCAGAAAATGAATACGTTGAAATTCAAAATAAGGCAAAAGCCGTTATCAGGGCAATCAAGCTTGCGGAGGTGTCATCAAGATGATACTGGTAATAGATAACTATGATTCGTTTGTTTATAACCTTGTTCAATACCTTGGCGATATGGGGCATGAAATAACCACACGCAGGAATGATGCAATTGGAATTGATGAAATTAAAAAAATGAATCCAAGCCATATAGTAATTTCTCCTGGCCCCGGTGTGCCGGATGATGCAGGAGTAAGCGTGGAATTGGTCAGGCGCTTTGCGGGTAAGATACCAATACTGGGTGTCTGTCTCGGGCATCAGTCAATCGCAAGGGCATTTGGAGCAAAGGTGGTCAGGTCATCGGAAATATGCCACGGAAAGGTCTCCGAGGTTTTTCATGATGGGAGGACGATTTTTAAGGGTATCAGGGACCCATTTATAGCCGGAAGGTACCATTCGCTGATAATGGAGAGCTCAAACATCCCCGATTGTATTGAAGTATCTGCGCGTACAAAAAATGGATTAATAATGGGAATCAGATGTACCAACTATAGGGTTGAGGGAGTCCAGTTCCATCCGGAATCTGTTTTGACCACTGATGGAAGAATGATCCTAAAAAACTTCCTTGATAGGGGATGATTCAGTTGCTGAAAGAATATTTAAAAAAGATTGTTGAAGGGAATGAATTGAGTTTCGAGGAAGCCCGTTTCGCGATGAATATCATAATGAGCGGTGAAGCAAGTACACCCCAGATAGCTTCATTTATTACGGCTCTCAGGATGAGGGGTGAAACCGCTGATGAGATTTCCGCATTTGCAAGCGTTATGAGGGAAAAGGCAGAAAGGATAGAGACCAAAAACTCAAATCTGGTTGATACATGCGGCACGGGCGGTGACGCTGCACGTACTTTTAATATCTCGACCACTGCTGCATTTATTACTGCAGGCGCCGGGGTAGCGGTAGCAAAGCACGGCAATCGGGCTGTATCGAGCAGCTCCGGGAGTGCTGATGTACTTGAAGCATTGGGAGTTGCAATAGACATTTCTCCGCATTTTATCGGTAATTGTATTGATGAAATTGGTTTTGGCTTCATATTTGCCCCTCTTGTCCACAGGGCAATGAAATACGCGATGGAAGCGAGAAGGGAGATAGGTATAAGGACGGTTTTTAACATTCTTGGCCCGCTGACAAACCCGACAGGAGCAAGTGCACAACTTCTTGGAGTATTCGATGTGCGTTTCTGTGAGTTGATAGCACGGGCTCTGATGAACCTGGGAACGGCAAGGGTAATGGTCGTCCATGGCCTGGATGGAGTTGACGAGATTTCTATAAGCAGCGAGACAATGGTAACGGAGTTAAGGCACGGCAGGATTTTCAGCTACACGATTAAACCGGAGGACTTCGGTATGGAAAGAGCTGATATTGGGAACCTGATAGGCGGGAGCCCGGTTAGAAATGCTGAAATAATAAGATCAGTGCTGGAAGACAAGGCTGCTGCCGGTGTGATGAATATCGCAGTACTGAATGCGGCAGCAGCTATTTATGTCGCAGGAGCTGCCGAGTGCATTGCTGACGGAGTTGTCCTTGCGAAGAGATCGGTCACATCGGGGAGTGCGCTTGATAAATTGGAAGAGCTTATCCTGATAACAAAGAAGTTTAAAGAGCATGCTGAACAGACATAGTATTATGAAGGTCACCGGAAATGGGTATCTGGAAAAGATAATTAATCATAAAAAGGCTGAAGTCAGCAGGGTCTTTGCGGGTTTAAGCATCAAGGACATGAGGGATGTTTGTTTAAAATCGGGACCGGCAAGGGATTTCAGATCCAGCCTGAAGAGAGACGACGGTATGGCCGTAATTGCGGAGTTTAAAAGAATGTCCCCATCGAAGGGCATGATAAATTTTGATGCTCAACCTGAAGTTATATGCAGGAAATTTGAGCTTGGAGGAGCAGATGCCATCTCTGTGCTGACGGAGGAGAAATTTTTTGGTGGTCAAATAGGTTATATTAAAAGGATAAAGGACTCCGTAAAACTGCCTGTACTGAGAAAAGATTTCATAATTGATGAAAGGCAGATATACGAGTCGAAAATAAAGGGAGCGGATGCAGTTCTGCTTATTACAAGGATACTTACCGGAAAAGAGCTGGCGAATTTTGTAAAAATATGCCGGGAAATCGGGATTGATGCTCTCGTTGAAGTCCATGACGAAGCCGAGATTGAGGTGTCTATTGAAGCAGGAGCTGATATCGTGGGGATTAACAACCGAAATCTTGATGACTTCAGGGTTGATCTGAAGGTTATAGAGAGGTTGATAAATAGAGTTCCAGATGACGTGGTGAAGGTTAGCGAAAGTGGGATAAAAAGCAGAGCTGATGTTTTATGGCTGCGAAGTCTTGGGGTTGATGCCGTGCTGATTGGAGAGCTGTTAATGAAGAGTGATGAAGTAAAAGTAAAGATCATGGAACTTAAGTTATGTTTGTAAAGATCTGCGGAATTACTAATTTGAAGGATGCAGTTTTGTCTGTTGAGTGTGGAGCTGATGCAATAGGATTGGTTTTTGCAGAGAGTCCAAGAAGGGTTGAACCTGACATCGTCCAAAAGATAGCAAAAGCTGTAAAAGATAAAATCATGTTAGTCGGTGTGTTTTGCGATATGAAACTTGAGAATGTCAGGGAGATCTCGGAGACATGCATGCTGGATTTCCTGCAGTTTCATGGAAATGAGAGCTCCGGATATTGCAGCATGTTCAACGGAAGGGCAATAAAGGCGGTCAGGCTTAAGAGCAGGGAGGACCTGCTCGATATCAGCTCCTACGATGTTGAGTTTGTTCTGGTTGACTCGGCAAAAAGTGGAGAGATCTGTGACTGGAGCATTCTCAAAGAATACAGACTCAATGATAAAAAATTGATCCTCGCGGGTGGACTGAACTCTGATAATGTGGCAGCGGCGATTGAGCAGGTAATGCCTTTTGGGGTTGATTCCAGCTCGGGCGTTGAGGCTTGTGTTGGCAAAAAGGATCCTTTGAAGGTGAAGGAATTCATAACACGGGCAAAAGCTGCTATTAAAGAAAAGAGGTAATAAATTGTACGCAAAAAAAGGAAGATTTGGCATTTTTGGTGGTCAATACGTGCCAGAAACACTGATGGGTGCTCTTATTGAGCTTGAAGAAAATTATGAATTATTCAAGGATGATGAGTCGTTCAAGTCCGACCTGAACTATTACCTCAGGGAGTATGCTGGAAGGCCGACCCCACTATACTTGGCACAAAGATTAACCGGGCACTACGGCGCAAAAGCGATATACCTGAAGAGGGAAGACCTCTGTCATACCGGTTCGCATAAGATTAATAACACGTTAGGACAGGCTCTTCTGGCCAAAAGGATGGGGAAGAGCAGGTTAATTGCCGAAACCGGGGCAGGTCAGCACGGCGTCGCGACTGCAACTGTCGCTGCAATGCTTGGATTGAAATGCGCGATATATATGGGCTCTCGTGATATAGAGCGGCAGTCACTTAATGTTTACAGGATGAAGCTGTTGGGTTCTGATGTAGTAGAGGTGAAAAGCGGAAGCATGACCCTGAAGGATGCCATAAATGAGGCGATGAGGGATTGGGTTAAAAATATTGATGATACGCATTACGTAATCGGATCGGTTGTTGGTCCGCACCCTTATCCAGTTATGGTGAGAGATTTTCAGTCCATCATTGGACAGGAGACCAGAGATCAGATTTTGGAGAAAGAGGGAAGGCTGCCTGACTTCATTCTTGCCTGTGTTGGGGGTGGAAGCAACTCAATTGGGATATTCCACGCGTTTCTGGATTCAGAAGTGAAGCTCATTGGTGTTGAAGCAGGAGGTTTTGGCCTTGAGACAGAGAAGCATGGCGCGAGCCTCGAGAGAGGTGGTCCTGGTGTGCTGCACGGCTCGCTGAGTTTCGTATTGCAGGACGAATTCGGGCAGATAAAGGAAGCACATTCAGTTTCGGCCGGACTTGATTATCCTGGTGTCGGGCCTGAGCATGCGTATTTGAAAGAGTGCGGTAGGGTAGGTTATTTCAGCGTGACCGATGAGGAAGCCCTGAACGCGTTTAACCTCCTTTCCCGCACTGAGGGCATATTACCAGCGCTTGAGAGCTCACACGCGCTTGCCTACCTTGAGAAGATGGGCGAGCTTATTGAAGGCAAGATAGTGGCGGTATGTCTTTCTGGCAGGGGAGATAAGGATGTGGGAGTGGTGAGTCAGTTTCTGGGGGAGGAGATCAAAGCGATATGAGCAGGATAGATGATGTTTTTAGTAAGGCTAGAGGGGAAGGAAGGTTGGCATTTATTCCTTTTGTAACGGCAGGTTTTCCTGACGAAAACAATTCGAGAGAGCTCATCAAGGGACTTTGTGACGTGGGTGTTGACCTGATCGAAGTAGGCATACCCTTCTCAGATCCCATCGCTGACGGTCCTGTCATCCAGGCGTCGTCAAATATTGCTCTGTCAAACGGTATGAACATTTCAGGTGCCATTAAGCTGGTCAGCGATTTAAGCGATGAAATCTCCTGTCCAATTGTGTTCATGACTTACTACAATCCCATTTATAGATATGGGCTTGATAGATTTGCTGTGGATTGCAGGAGGTTTGGAATTGCTGGAGTGATTGTACCTGATCTGCCTCTTGAGGAAGCTATGGAGTGGGTCATAAGCGCAAGAAGTAATGAGTTGGACACTATATTTATGGTCGCACCAACGAGCTCAGAGGAGCGGATTAAGCTCATCGCCGGGAATACGCTCGGGTTTCTTTATTGTGTATCCCTGAAGGGTGTCACAGGTGCACGGCAGGGGATATCAGGAAGCACCCTTGATTTCATATTGAAGGTGAGAAGTCTTACTGATAAGCCGATTGCTGTTGGCTTCGGTATATCGGATGCCGGCCAGGTGAAACGGCTCAAAGGATGTGCGGACGGAGTGATAATGGGGAGCAAACTTATGCAGATTATGCTCGATTGCCCTGATTCTAGAGGAGGCGTAGCTGAAGTCCTGGGCCTTGTAGAAGATATACTAAATGAATCAGTAATCCGTTATTGACATCAGTGTTAAACTATTTTTGTTAATAAAATATAAGTCTTTTTGTTTGCCACAGATTTGCCAAATCTCTGTGGTTTTATTTTTGAGATAAATCCAAAGCCCAGGTGCATATGGAAGTATCATCAGATAAGGTAGCTGAGCAGAAACTCCAGAACTCAATCGAAACACATGGCTTGCGCCGGGCTGTCGGGACCTGGGGCTCCTTTACATGGGGATATGCCGATGTCGGTGCGGATGTCTATGTCGCACTTGGCCTTGTCGCCGGATATGCACAGGGATGGACTCCTTTTGCTTTCCTTATAACAGGTTTTGTTTATATATTTATCGGCATGGCATACACTGAACTCTCCTCAACTTATCCTGTAGCAGGAGGAGGTCATTATTACACCCTCAGGGGCCTTGGTGATTTTTGTGGATTTACTTCGGGCTGGTGCCTTCTCCTTGATTTTTCAATTGACATTTCAATTTTCGGGCTGGCAACAGCAGGATATTTAAACTACTTTTTGGTAAAGGTCTGGCCCTGGATAGTTCAGCCGCTTCCGTGGGCGATTGAAACAATAATCCTTATAAGCATATTGCTTTTTCTAAACGTAAGAGGAATTAGAGAATCTTCAAAATTAAATGAAATATTTTGCGCGGTTGACCTCTTTAATGAGACTTTCATACTTGTGGTCGGTTTTATAGTTGCGTGGAGCCCGAAATTACTGCATCAGCAGATAATGTACCAGAAACCCACAATGCACAATTTTCTATTTGGCTGTTCAATCGCGATCATTTCATATATTGGTCTTGAATCCATTTCGCAAGCGGCTGAGGAAACTATCAAGCCAGCTTCGGTTGTCCCCAGGACATCGTTAGCGCTGATTTTTACTGTCATGATTTACGCGCTCAGTTTTTCTACACTCAGTCTGGGGGTGATGCCGTGGCAGGTGCTGGAAGCGCACAAGGCTGACCCTGTCGCTATACTTGCACAGAGCATACCTTATGTAGGTGTTATTGCAGGTCCCTTTACTGCTATTCTTGCCATGACATTGATTTATGCTTCTTCGAATACAGGAGTAATGGGCTGTTCGCGCATAACTTACTCTATGAGCAATTTCAGGTTATTGCCAAGGTGGTTTCACAAGGTTCACCCCAAATACAGGACTCCAGTTAGGACAATATTCGTCTTCTCCGGATTAGCAATTATTGAGGTTATACTTGCATCCATAAGTGCGGATGCCCTGGATACACTTGCAAATATGTATGCTTTTGGTGCAGTAACTGGCTATATCTTTGTTCTATTTTCTCTCATAAAGTTGCGATTTGTTGACCCTTATTCGCCGCGACCTTTTAAGATGCCAGGCAACATCAGGATTAGATACAAGGACAGAATTGTTGATTTCCCCTTTCTTGCAATTATCGGCATAATTGGAAACTCTGCAATACTGGTAGTTGTTGTTGCAACTCATGAGCTGGGCAGGATAGCCGGGCCCGCCTGGTTAAT
>Ga0315280_10004106_pt1 | contig 21787 bp, 30 predicted proteins | sample YL17G06_40_MG_FD_203697 | JGI IMG/M metagenome (GOLD analysis project Ga0315280, IMG submission 203697) | Sediment microbial communities from Yellowstone Lake, YNP, Wyoming, USA - YL17G06_40 | ecosystem: Environmental > Aquatic > Freshwater > Lake > Sediment | place: USA: Wyoming | collected...
CTCAGCGGTGGAACTGGGCCTAATTAGGGGAATTCTGGAAGCCAGACCCACCACTGCCTACCTCTTTTTGAAGGATAAAAGGTGCAGGGGCAGGTGCGGGTTCTGCCCCCAGTCATCGGGCAGCGAGGAGGAGAGGATATCGAGGGTAGACTGGCCGGAGTTCGCGATTGGCGATGTGCAGGAGGGTCTCTCGGGGGACAGAGGGCTCCATAGGATCTGCATCCAGTGCACCGACGAGCCCTCGGTTAAGGAGGGGGTACCGGAGCTGGTAAGGGAGCTGAAGAGGGGCAACGGCCTCCCCATCTCCGTCTCCACCTCCCCAATTACGCGGGAGCAGATGGTGAGGATCAAGGAGGCGGGCACCGATACCTTGACGATCCCCTTGGACTGCGCGGACGAGAGACTATTTCCCTCGGTGAAGAGCAGATCATGGGACGACCACTGGGGGGCTCTGAGGGACGCGCTGGAGGTCTTCGGCAGGGGGAAGGTCGGTACGCACATAATAGTCGGGCTCGGGGAGACCGAGAGGGACGTGGTCGCACTGATCGATAGGCTGTGGAGGATGGGAGTCGTCCCGTCCCTCTTCGCCTTCACGCCCATCAGGGGAACCCCGTTTGAGGGGAGGCGCGCACCTCCCCTTTCATCGTACAGGAGGGTCCAGCTGGCGAGGCACCTCATCGTCGAGTCGGGGGTGACGGCGAAGGACATCAGGTTCGATAAGGATGGAAGGATAAAAGAGTTCTGCGTGCCTGCGTCGAGGCTGGAGGATGCGCTGGAGGACGGCACAGCGTTCATGACAAGGGGGTGCCCCGGCTGCAACAGGCCCTACTTCAACGAGAGGGTATCTGGGCCCATCTTCAACTACGCGAACAAGCCAAAGCCTGAGGACTTGGCAAGGATAAAGGGGGATATCTTTGGAGCGGCTGAGGGTCATTGACTTTGCGGTGGGGGACCCCTTCTACAACATGGCCATGGACGAGGCCATCGCGAGGTGCGTCGGGTCGGGGAGGAGCCCGCCCACGCTGAGGCTGTACGGCTGGTCACCCAGCGCGGTTTCCATAGGGTACTTCCAGGAGGTCCTCGAGGAGGTGGACCTTGACTTCTGCAGATCCAAGGGCGTAGAGGTTGTCCGTAGGCTGACCGGGGGCGGCGCAGTTATCCACACTACAGGGGAGCTGACCTACAGCTTCATTGTGAAGGAGGAGGAGCCGGCTGTTCCTAAGGACATTCAAGAGAGCTACGCCAAGATATGCGGCCCGATTGTAGCCTCCCTCAGGAGGTTGGGGGTTGAAGCCGCCTTCAGACCCATCAACGACATCGAGGTTCAAGGGAGGAAGGTCTCCGGCAGTGCGCAGACTAGGAGGTTCGGCGCAGTCCTACAACATGGTACGCTGCTCCTCGATATGGACTTTACGCAACTGCCGGCACTCAGGGTCAAGGAGGAGAAGCTCAAGGATAAGGGGGCTACCGACGTCAGGGGCAGGGTCACCACGCTGAAGGAGATCCTGAGGAGGGATCTGAGCAAGGAGAGGGTTGGTGCATTGGTAGCAGAGGAGTTCGGCAGGGGCTTCAAGTGCGAGCTGATGAGGGGCAACGCCTCGAAGGAGGAGAAGGCGATGGTGCCCGAGCTCGCCGAGAGGTACCGCTCCCGGGAGTGGCTTTTCAGGAGGTAGAGGGTTGGAGAGGAGCGCGGTCAGGAAGTTCAGCGGGGGCAAGCTGCTGAAGGTGACGGTCCGGTCCGAGGGTGGCGTGATACAAGAGGTGAGGATCACGGGGGACTTCTTCGTGCACCCTGAGGACGCGGTGGAGGAGATGGAGAGGGCGCTACGGGGCGCTAGAGTCGCAGCGGTCAGGGGGATACTGAAGGAGAGGGTGGAAGGGGGCGGTATCGCCACGATAGGCTTTAAGTTGGACGACTTGATCAGTATGATTGAGGGATGCGTGGGATGAAGGGGAGGATATTCTTCTACAGGCCCTCCCAGGCTGTTTACAGCATATCCATAACAGGGGGCTTCTGCCAGCTCCAGTGCGGCCACTGCAGCGGGAGGTTCCTGTCAGGGATGAAGGCATCAACGACGCCCGGAAGTCTGGTGAGGGCGTTCATCAAGGCAAAGGAGGAGGGCGCGAGGTGCATGCTGATAAGCGGCGGCTTCACCAGAGAGGGGAAGCTGCCCATAAGCGGCTTCATAGACGCCCTGAGGGAGGGGAAGAGGAAGACGGGGCTGACGGTGGAGATCCACTCCGGAGTCGTTGAGGACCGGGAGATCGAGTCCCTCGGCAGAGCTGGGGTGGACGCGCTCCTGCTGGACGTGATAGGGGATCAGGAGACGATAAGCGATTACATGGGCGGGACCTGGAGGGTAAAGGACTACGAGAGGATCATGAGGACGGCGAAGAGGCGGATACCTGTGGTCGCGCCGCACATACTCGTGGGTGTAAGCAACGGCGAGATAAAGGGGGAGTTCAACGCCATAGACATGGTGGCTAAGGGCAAGGTCGACGCGCTCGCGCTGCTGACCCTCATGGACGAGGAGAACGCCCCCAAGATCGATGAGGTAAAGAAGGTCATGGAGTACGCCAGGAAGAAGGTCAAGGCGAACCTTGCACTGGGATGCATGAGGAGTAAGGGGAGGGGCAGGCTGGCGCTCGAGAAGCTGGCCGTGGACCTGGGCTTCGACGGGATAGCCAACCCCTCTAAGAAGGCTCTGGAGTACGCCAGGTCCAAAAGGCTCTCCGTGGTAGAGGTGGAGGGTTGCTGCGTCTTCACTCCAGGTAAAACTCCCAGGAGCACCAGGCGTCCCTAGTGTGCTCGTCGGGCGGGCACCGGATGCACCTAGTCTTGAATTTGGGGTTTATCTCCCTGGCGAAGGCGGATAGGTGGGCTATACCGACTGGCTTGCAGGGGAACTCCCCCCTCCCGCTCTTCATTCGGGCGGCTTGGGGTCTGCAGTTCCTCACGGTGTAGATCACGCTGTTTGGCCTCCTCTCCACCTCGACGGCGGAGACCGGCGCTATGGATACCAGCTGAACGGCCTTCTCCATGTCGTCAAGGGTGCCCTCCGTGATGTTTAGGAATGCCTTTACCCTCCTAGCCTCCGAAACCGCGTACCTCTCCCAGGCCTCCCTGTCTATATCGATGGCGACCTCCTGCCCGTACCTGTCCTCTATTCCAAGGAACCAGTACCCGTCCAGGGTGAGCAGGTTCTTCGAGAGCATATCAACGCATTTGAGGAGCTCTTCCTTGGACAGGGATTCTAAGAATTTCGACATCGGTACCACCTTCTGTCTTTACCTCGTGTTATGCCTTATAAAGATAAAATATAACGTCTACTGCAGATACAGCATCCTGACGGCTGGTTAATTGCTTAAGGGAGTTCCGAGACAATGACGCCCATCTCAGGAAGGAACTTGGAATGGCTTTTGGAAGAGTCCAACCCCTCTGTACGCTACTTCGCGCTGCGGGACATCCTCGGAAGGGGTGAGGGCGACCCTGAGGTGGCTGCTGCTAAGCGGGCGATCCCGGAGTCTCCAGTGGTGAAGAAGATACTCCAGAAGCAGAGGCCCGGGGGCTACTGGGAGGACCCTGGCAGCCCATACCTCCCCAAGTACAAGTCATCCTACTGGCAGTTAATGATCCTGGGCCGGCTGGGCATTGACAGGGACAACGAGAAGGTCGAGAGGGCCTGCGAGCACATCCTCAGATTTCAGCATGAGGAAGGGGGCTTCACGTCCCATACCAGAATAACGGCTTTAAAGGAGTACAAGTGGCTCCTGCAGAAGGGGAGGAAGTTGCCCTCCTTCGAGGAGTGGGCATCCTCCCTCATCTTCGAGCAGCAGCTCTCGTGCCTCACGGGAAACATGGTGGCTGCCCTCATCCGCCTCGGGTACGAGGGGGATCCAAGGGTGGAAAGGGCGGTGGAGTGGCTCGTCAAGATACAGCACCCCGACGGCGGATGGCAGTGCCCCTACTGGAGGGCACACATCAAGGACAGGCACGGCTGCTTCCACGGTACCATCTGCGCTCTGGAGGGGCTGTCGGAGGTAAGGGAGGAGCACCTCACGAAGGAGACGAGGGAGACCATAGGGAGGGCGGCGGAGTTCCTGCTGATGCACCGGCTGTACAAGTCTGACCACCACGGCTATTCGGTGATAAACCAGACGTGGATGAGGCTGGAGTTCCCGTGGTTCTGGGGGTACAGCGTGCTGAGGGGGCTGGACGTATTGACCAAACTCGGCTACGTGAACGACGAGCGGCTGGAGGACGCAGCGGAGGACCTGCTGAAGAAGCGCCGGGAGGACGGAACCTGGATGCTCAAGAGCGCGCCCATCGGGAGGATGCAGGCCAACATCGAGAAGAGGGACGAGCCGAGCAAGTGGGTTACCCTCATTGCGCTGAGGATACTGAAACGCCTGAGTGCAGGTCGGCCCTAAAGAAAAAATCGATTTTGACTTGGGTCACCGACTAACAAGCCCCAGATACTGCTGCGGGCGGACCACTTTCAGATGCTTCAGCCTGCCCCAGTGCTCTACGTCCTCGGTTATTATGGTATCCAGTCCTTCAACCTCCATCGCTGCCGCATGAACGGCATCGTAGGTGACGCCGAACTCCACCATGATCGATGAGGCCCTCCTCAGAACCGTTTCGTCGATCGGGATCGTCTTTATGGGAAAGGAGAGGAACGCGAGCACCGCGCCAGCGGCTATTTCTGGGTCAACCTTTGCCAATGAGCCGAGTATCTCGATGGGGACTAGATGGCTACAGTAAGCCTCGATCTTGCGATCCCGGATGTCGTCGGTTATCCTCTTGCATGCCTTGCCGTACACGGGGTGTTTCAGGGCCACGTAGTCGAAGATGTTGGTGTCTATGTAGGCGCGCTTTATTTGAAGGGTAGCGGGCACTCTATGTCCCCCTGATTATTGGCGCTCCCAAGACTCCTCCACCAGTTTTACCGCGTCCACACTGATCGGCTTCTTGGACAGATTCCAGAGGTATTCTGACGGATCCGAAACCTTTTTTGGAACCTCGATCACGATCTTCCCCCCCTCTTCCCGCAGGGCGATCCTCTCACCTACACGGATGCCGTGCCGCTCCCGGAGTCTCTTTGGGATGGTTATCTGGTACTTCCTCGTGACCTTGGTCTCCTCCATAATGGTCCCCAGTAGTACGTAGTACGTAGTACTTGATAAACATTTTGGCACGGCCATACTGTGTGGAGGTTAATCTGATTCAGCACGAATATAGGATGATTATGTGACATCCTCCCCAGCCTGAAGTCTGGGGCTTCCCACTTTTCCTGCCAGCTGCCCCCTCACAGCCTCGGCTCGGGGAGCGTTTTGCGGAAGGCTTTCGATCGAGGTTCCTGCTTCCACGGCCAGACTCGGTCCCCCTCTTCCTTCGGAAGAAGGGTTACGGAGGTCTTGGTCTCCACAGGCTTCTTGTATCAGTGGTTAGGGGTTGCCCCTCCCTACCCTCTGACATATAATGGAGGTATATAAATGAAACAATTAGCGGCTTTCATCCCCCTCCCTGAAGTCTAGGGACTTCCGCCGAAATAGTTAGAAGAGGTGTTCCAAAGGCTCTCAAGCCATGCTTTTGAAGGCTCTGGGTCCAAGTATCTCGTCCTGCACCCTCTTGGCGAATTCCTCGGATTTTATGTAGAATTTTGGTCCGAAGTGCTTGTTGAAGTCTGAGTACTCCCTATGTATTCTCCTGTTCTCCTCCGGCGTAAGCACCCCCTCTATCCTGGGGAAGACCGTGCCCTCCTCTTTGTTGATGTGCGATGTCATGTGCTCCATGAGCGCCCGGGAGGCTTCGCAGAACCTGCCCGTGTCTTTTTATTTGATCTCCGATGCCATCGTCTTCAGGAGGCCTTTGGCGTGCTGATGATCCCTGATGAGCTTTGGTACCTCATCGCTCAGCAAGGCGGAGGTTCTGATAACGGTAGGGAAGAGGAACCGCTCCTCCTTGCCGTGGTGGAACTGGTCCATGTATACATCGAGGAATCGGACGATCTCCGCCATGCGCGCCATATGCTTCTCTACGTTCTGCCCCTCCACCGCCTCCTTCAGGACGTCGATCACCTGCCTCAGGATACCGTGCTCGTAGGAGAGGAGGGTCAGGGCGATGCGCATGTGTAGAGTTTATGCCAGAACGAGTATTATCGTTTTGCCTGAACCAAAAAGGGTCGAAGTCGCTTTCGCAGGGTGGTTACCCGAAGATGGCCCCCAGCTTGTCGATGGTCTTTGTGCCAGTGCCGGTTATGGGCATTACCACCCTTCCCGTCAACTCCCCTCTGTTCTTCTTGAAGGCGGCGTATGCGGTTGCAGAGGTGGGCTCGGCGAGGATCCCAAGGCTGTAAAGGTCCTTTGTGGCAGAGATAATCTCCGGGTCAGAAACTGTGAAGACATCCCCGCCGGTACTTTTTATGGCTTGCAGGATCTCCTCCTCCCTCGGCGGGTTCTCTATCTTGAGGGCGTCTGCCAGCTGGCTACTGCGGTCGCCGGACAGTTTGCCGTGGAGGGCTTCGTACAGGGGGGCGCACTCCTCTCCCTGGACGGCGTAGAGCCTGGGGATGTTGTCCAGGAAGCCCATCTCCACCAGCTCGCTGAAGCCTCTATAGAGACCCAGCAGGAGCGTCCCGCTCGCCACTGGCAGAATGATCGAGTCCCCCTTGAAGGCGCTCTCATAGATCTCGAAGGCAGCGGTCTTCATACCCTCTATGTAGAAGGCGTCCCAAGCATGGCCTATGTAGAGCTCTCCCTCCGCCAGCTCGCTCGTGGCCCTCAGCGCGACCTCCTTTCTGTTGGAGCACTCCACGACCTCCGCCCCGCAGGCGCGGATGAGCATCTTCTTTGCCGGGAGGGCGTCGGACGGCACGTATATCCTGGCTCTTATCCCAGCCCTGGCAGAGTACGCGGATGCCGCTATCCCTGCGTTCCCTGTGGAGTCCTCCACGACCCTGTTTACACCGATGGCCCTCGCCCTGGTCATGCTGACGGAGGCACCCCTATCCTTAAAGGATCCAGTAGGGTTGCAGTACTCCAGCTTGAGGAGCAGCTCAGCGTTCCTCTCCCTCCTCCTGATGGATGGCGTACCGCCCTCCCCGAGTGAGACCGGATGCTCAGAGAACGGGAGGCACCCCCTGTACCGCCACAGCCCACGCTCCCTCCCGTCGAGCATGGACTTGAAGTCGGTTGCCGGAGGGCATTCGAACTTCATGCTGAAGGGGCTGCCGCAGGAAGGGCACCTCCAGTGGCGCGTCTCGAGGGGGAAGTTCTTGTTGCACCTTGTACAGGATAATTGAGAGGACGCAGGCAGCACCCCTTTGATCAACCTATACTCCTTCATGAGTGAGATTTTAAAGCTTGCTTTCCGCTGAAATGTTTCGCAACCAGCGAGAAGATAAAAGAAAAAAGAAAAAATTATTGTATGTAGAAGGTCACGGAGACGCTCGCAGAGACCGTTACCGCCCCGGGCAGTATGTTCGTTGACATCCCCTCGCCAAGCGCCGACCTTAAGTTGTAGAGCGGCTGGGGCGAATAGTAGGACTCAGAGACGTGCTGCACGCCGACTATGTTCACGTTGAGGGCTCTAGCGATGGTGTTTGCCTTTGACTGGGCGTTACTAACGGCCAGTTCAAGGGCTTGGCTCTGGAGGGTACTGAGCGTGGCGTCGGATACCGTGAAGTAGACTCCACCGATGTAGTTGAGGCCGTTGCTCACGCACGCGTCTATGATGTTACCCGCAGTCTTTCCAAGATCGGTGCCGTTGTAGGTCACCTGCAGCGTGTGTATGACGCGGTAGCCAACGAGGACCTGTTCGTCCTTGACCCAGCGGTACTCGGCGTTTATGGAGTAGCTGATCGTTTCAATCTGCGACTCCGGTATGCCCAGCGCCTTTATGGCGTCTATGGCGTCGTTGATCTTTGTAGCCGCGGTGGTTGTTGCCGTCTGTACGCTGACGTCCAAGACGCTTGCGCCCATGACCACCTTCACCGTGTCCGGCTGCACGCTGAGCTCAGCGTTGCCCACGACGGATAGGGTGTTCTGGGCGTCGGTTGTTCCAATGGGGGCGACGGGGGAAGAGTAGGCCACACCGGTGACGCCCAGAACTGCCAAGGTTACGACGACCAGAGCAAAGATTGCATTCCTGTTCATGTTTACCACGTGTAGAAACGGAGGGAAACCGAGATATAACCATAGCAGATGTTCTAGCATTTAGAACGAACTTGCGATTTTTCAAATGACATGATGGGCGAAGGGTCAGAATCGAGGCGACGAATTGCTCTAAAAGCTTGAGGAACCTGTCCCTCTCCATCCCTACTTCGCTTATTATTGCCCTCACGATACCTGGCTTAACATCTCTTCCCGGATGAACGGGCACGATAACTCTTGTTCCTTTTTCATTAATGAGTATGACATGGGAGCCTTTCTGTCTGACTGGTTTGAATCCGATCTTGGCAGGAGCCTTGATCAGTTTCTTAGGGTCGACCGGCGCTATCTTATGCAACAGCCTTCACTCTTTGGACCCTTATGAACTTCTGCTTTAGGAGCTCGTTCTTCTCCTCTTCGCTGAGGGTCTCAAGATATAGCTCGGCTGCCTCCTTGATGTTGCGTAGGGCTTCGTCGATGGTCTCACCCTGCGTATGGCAACCAGGTAGAGCAGGTACGAACACCACGTATCCGCCGGTCTCGTCCTTGATAATCACGGTATCGAGATCGTAAACCTTGGATGATGCCAACCGCGCCACCTACATACTAGATAACGTATTTAAGTATAAGTCGTTTTTCCATGAAGGATGAGGCTTATGGGGGATAATAGGGCAAAACGGAGAGTGAAGAAGCTTAAGGAAGAAGTTGAAGGACAGCGTAAGCTTCTCGATAAGATCAGTATCGATGATGTCGTGAAAGGGATAAGGACCGACAGGGACTCCAGGTAGAGTTTGGTCATACTCGAATATTTTTATGCAACTAAGAGCGTCGAGCCTTCTTTATTAGCCACCAAATAGGAATGCCGAAAACCAAAAGGAATGCCAACGATATTATGAACGACAGTCCGAGTTCAACCACAGAAAAAGCCTTGAAAAGTGCCGGCACAGCAGACACAACGATGGACGCGATTAACAACGATTCTATAAGCTCCATTAGGGTGGCGCAAAAAAGCACGGAGATCCCACCGTACACCAATGCAAATATCCAGATAGGCACTGGAGCAAGAGTGTTGGCAACAGAATATACTATGCCCAGCAAAATGGGAGCGAAAAGCCAGCTGAAATAAAGTGATCTGCCTTTAGTTGTTGGCCTCTCGGGCGGGCTGACAGTGGTGCGGGCAGCATTGGACGTTGACACCTTGCCGAGCCATGTCCGGGCGGTGCCTGTAGCCTCGTAGTAGTACTTCTTGTCCTCCCTCCTCCTAGAGACAAGACCCAACCTCAGCAGCGTGGAAAGATGGGACTCCACAGTGCTCCTCGACCTCTGGACGGCCTCGGCTATCTCGTCTCCGGTCATGGGCTTCTTGGAGAGGGCTTCCAAGATGGAGTAGCGCGTCCTCTCGCTGAGCGCCTCCATTACCTCCCGGACGTCCTCGCCGCTCATAGTGACCGTATAATCTTCTCGCAAACCCCTTTAAGACGCTTTGTCTTCTTCCGGAACTTTCGAGTTTTCTAGAAAAATCGGATTCGGCGGCGGTCTAAAGAGACCTTAAATTCTGAGGGAGAGGAGGTTTCGGCGGTGGCTGACCGTGAACGGGCTGCTGAAGTGGGGGCTTCTGGCTGTGCTGGTCCTCCTGAGCCTGAGGTTTCCATGGCTCCTGCTCCCCGTCGGGCTCTACTTCGCGTGGAAGCGGGGTCTGCTCAAGAGGTTCAGGAAGGTAGCATTGGATACGGCCGGCAGGGTCGACCTGAGGGGCAGGGTGATGAGGTGGGACCTGGCGAACTCCAAGGAGCTGCGGGAGAGGACGACAGGGTACAGGTACTACATACCGTTCGACGACTCGCCCTTTGCCCTGCTGAAGAATGGCGCAGGGTACAGGTCGGTCTCCGCGTTCCTCATAGAGGACAGATCAGGCGCCGTGGCGAACTACAAGAGGGCTGTGGCGGACGCAGTACAAGTCCTATCAGGCGGGCCTAACCAGGTTGTGCTGACGCTGATCTTCTCGAAGGAGGGCGTAGGGAGTAAGATACAGCTGATAAGACCTGTTCTCGTCACGAAGGGCAGGGGCGCCGGATACGAGGAGATAGGGAACGAGGTCATGGAGGCTACGAGGGTGCTCACCGAGGCGGTACGCTCGAGGTCACCCACTCTGAGGGTGAAGGTCTGCAGGGGCAGGGATATACTGCGGATCCCCGTGCTGGAGGGGGTCGAGATTGAATAGAACGGAGTTCATCAATGAGGCGTTTGACGGGGTCTTCAGGGCGGGCGCGGGGAAGGTGCGCGTGGAGGGGCTGAGCCTGAACTTCGCGGGAGATGAGGCACACGGCGTATCGAGGATGGACCTGATGAGGACGTGCATCTGCGGGTCGGACTCCGCGAGGGGCAGGATGGCGATGGAGCTCGTGCTGAGGGAGACCGAGGCGGGCGAGCGGCACGTGATACTGGACCTGAAGGGGGTCTACGCACCCCTGATGGAGTACGTGCCCTCGCTGCGGGTGTACAGGGTCGGGAGCCTCTCGGCGGTCAACCCGTTCAGGCCGCCCGCCGGGATGGAGGGGGAGGAGTACGCCAAGGTGGCATCGGCGGCGGTGCAGGCGGTCTACGGGCTGAGCAGGGACGAGCGGATCTACCTCGGGAGGGCGCTGGAGACGTGCTACAGGGAGGGGAGGGGGGAGCCGACGATCGATGACGTTGCGGACAGGCTGCTGAGGATACAGGCGGAGGTCCAGCCCAAGGAGGGTTACAAGGTGGAGTGCCTGAGGAACGTGCTGTGGGAGATGGAGAGGGGGGCGATGGGGAGGGTTCTCAGGGGCAGGGAGGGCGGGGTGCGGGCGCCGGCTGTGTTTGATTTGAGCCCGCTGAGGACGTTCAGGGAGAGGGCGTTTCTTGCGGCGTGCCTCCTAGTTAGGGCGATCGAGTGGGCGCCCACCTGCGTGGTGGTGGACCCGGCGGACTGGGTGATGGGGCAGGAGACGGCGTACTCGTTCAGCCTGCTGAGGGCGGTGGAGGACGCGCTCGCGGGGCTGGAGAGGGCGGGTGCAATGGTCCACCTGTGCGCGGCGAGCCCCTCCCTGCTACCGTGGAACATGGGGGAGAGGGTTTCTTCGTGTGTATACTGCGGACCGCTGTGGGACAGGGACCTCTACCAGATAGAGAGGACCTTCGCGCTGACGAGGGAGGAGGCGAGGGAGGTGAGGCACCTGGGGGAGGATGCGGCGCTGCTCTGCGTCTCGGGGAGGGACAGGCCGGTGTTCGTTTGTCCACGGCTGTCGCAGTTCAGGGAGGTGTCGGAGGGGGAGATCGCGGAGCACATGAGGACGCTGGGGGAGGAGCCTTTGGACTTAGAGAAGGTGCGTGCGAAGGGAGCGAGGATGCTTGAGAAGATCTTCAGGGACAGGGCGGCGCTAGTCTACGCCAGGGAGATGCTCAGGCTGGTGGAGGGCGGCAGGGTGCCGGTGGAGGCGGTGAACGAGCAGAAGAACGCGCTGCTGAGGGCTGTGGTGAAGGGGCTGAAGAGGTACTTCTTAGTGGTGGAGTACGCCGACGGGGCGGGGGCGAGGTGGTACAGGCTGACGAAGGTGGGGGAGAGGGCGCTCAGGGAGATGGAGGAACCAGAAGGGGAGGGGGAGGATGATGGTGATGACGGAGAGAGAGCGAAGGGCGATGAAACAAAGGAGTGTGGTTGAATGAGGGTGAAGCAGGTCTCCGGGAACAGGCTGTTCTGGAGCCTCGGGAGGGGGGAGGGCGACAACGTCCTGGGCGTGGAACTCTTCTCGGACGGGACGGGGAAGGTAAGGAGAACCATCTTCTCGAGGGGCAAGTACGGGAGGGAGGCGAGGATCTTCGAGGAGGAGTACACAGAGGAGGAGTTCAGGGAGGTAGTGTGGGCGGAGGCGGCGCTCCTGTCGTCGATGGGCGATGGGGAGGCGGACGTCAGGAAGATGCTCCTCGAGGCGATGGACAGGCTCAGGAGGGCTTACGATGGGCTCGAATGAGGGATATGATGATAAAGAAAAGAAAAGGGAGGTTGGTAAAATGAGCGAGAATGAGAATGAGGGTGAAAAATGCGTGACGGAAGAGGCGGATCTTGAGGACCTCTCGGGGATAGGGCCTTCAACGGCGGAGAAGCTGAGGAGGGCGGGGATAAGCTCGGTGAGGGACCTGGCGGCTATACCGGTGAAGGAGCTGCTGGCGATGAGCGAGCTGGGCGAGGGCAAGGCGGAGGAGGCGACGAGGAGGGCGAGAGAGGCGGCGCTGCCCAAGGTCTTCACGGCAAGGGAGTACCTGGAGAAGAGGAAGAACATGCCGAGGCTGACCACCGGGACGAAGAATTTGGATGCGTTAATGTGCGGCGGGCTGGAGCCGGGGATCACGGAGCTGATTGGGGCTTACGGGACCGGGAAGACGCAGATTTGTTTGCAGCTGTGCATGACGGTGCAGCTGACGAAGAACAGGGGCGGACTGGATGGGGCGGCCTTCTATGTGGACACGGAGGATACCTTGAAGCCGGAGAGACTGGAGCAGATAGCCAAGGGGATAGGGCTTGAGGATGATAGGGCTCTGGACAGGGTTTACGGTTTCAGGGCGGTGAACACGGACCACCAGTTCGAGGGATTAAGGATAGCGCAGGAGTACGTGAGAGAGAAGGGCGTAAAGCTGCTGGTGGTGGACTCGCTGACGGCGCACTTCAGGAACGAGTACCCCGGGAGGGAGAACTTGGTGGTGAGGCAGCAGAGGCTCAATAATTTCATGCACCAGCTGCTGAGGATGGCGTCTTTGTACGACCTTATAGTGGTGGTGACGAACCAGATACTGGATGTGCCGGAGGTCATACCGGGGGTGAAGCCCTTTAAACCAGTGGGGGGAAATGTGGTGGCGCACGGCTCGACCTTCAGGCTGTGGCTGGAGAGATCGAAGGGTAGGACGAGGGTGACCGTGATAGACTCGCCCAAGCACCCCCGGGGATCGACGTACGTGGCGCTGACTGAGAGGGGTGTGGAGGATGTGGAGCAGGAGAATGAGGGATGAGGAGGGGGGCAGAGAAGGCCACTTTAGGTGAAGGCGAGACGCTGTAGGATGTGCAAAGTTCAAGCGCCACCTATTTATATTGCTAATACTATAATATTATATCACGGAAACTATAAGAGGGCTTGTATGGACGACACCACGTTCAGAGTGCTTGACACCCTATCGAGGAGTCTGGGCAGGCCATTCTCCATCAACGAGCTTACGAAGGAGATAGCGGAAGAGCACGGAACCGCATATTACGCAAACATCTACGGAAAACTGCACGCCATGTCCGAGAAAGACTTAATCAGGCTAACGAAGGTAGGCAGGGCCTCGGTCGTCGCCCTGAACTTTGACAGTTATGCATTGATCGATCTTCTTGCGGAAGTGGAGCTGAGGAGAAAGCGAAGCCTCCTCAGAGACCGCACGGAGCTGCAGGCGCTCTTTGCGGACGCAGAGATTCGTTGCAGGGACCTCGCGAGTTCCATGATCGCTGTCAGGCCGGAGAGCAACATAAAGCTCAACAGAGCAGAGTTGCTGCTCCTCCTGCATGGTTCTGGAGAAGAAATTGATGCCCGTAAAGGGGCGGTGGAAGTGGTGACCGTGGTGCAAAAGCTTCAGGGGACGCACAACCTGAAGATAGACTCCCTGGCGCTTAGCAGGGGCGAGTTCTCTCACCTGCTGAGGTCGGAGGAAAGGAATCCGCTAAAGGAGATGCTCTCGGACAAGATAGCCTTCCTCTCGCCTCAGGCTTTTTGGATGGAGGTCAGGGATGTGCAGGAGGCGGGGCGGGTCGCGTTCGAGCGGGAGGAGACGAACCCGGCAAAGATTGCTGAGCAGGACATAACATACAACCTTGCGAGGTTCGGCTACAGGGAGTTCGGTCCGGAGGTAAGGCAGGGAAGGAAGATCTGCATAGAATATATAGTGACCTCGATCCTTCTGGGGGGCGACATGCGGCGGGTTGAGGCGGTGCCGGTAATCCTGGCAAAGAACAGGTTCAGCCACGGCGTCCTTGCCTTCCTCGCCCGGAAGTACAGGGTTTCGGAGAGGTTACTGGGCCTTTTGAGGGTGCTGGAGAGGGTCAAGCCCACGGGCGAGGCGGAGGCGGCAGTAAAGGTCCTCGAGGCATTCAAAGTGGAGGAGATCAAGGCGGACGGAGAAAGCATCAGAAAGAAGATGGTGTTGTACAATGCCGCTTGACAGGGAGGACCTGCTGGCATTTCTCCAAGCGGTAGACAGGGAGCTGGAGCGTGAGATCGTCCTGGTAGCCGTGGGAGGCACCGCAATGACGCTACTGGACGTAAAACCGTCAACGATCGATATCGACTTTACCGTGCCGGGCGAGGATTATGACGAATTTCAACGGGCCCTGAGGGGTGTTCCCCACGGCTTCAAGATAGACTGCTGGAAGGACGGCAAGGTCTTCAGCCAGCTGCTTCCTGAGGACTACCTTGAAAAGAGCGTTGTGGTAGCAGAAATGAAGAGCGTCGAGTTGAGGGCACTGCAACCAGTCGATATAGTGGCGACCAAGATCGGGAGGCTCAATGAAAAGGATGAGCAGGACATAGAAGCGTGCATCAGAAAGTTCGGACTCAAAGGAAAACAGATAGTTGAAAGGGCGAGCCAAGTCGATTACGTCGGTAGGGATGAGAACTATAAGTACCATTTGCGGCTCGTGATGGAGAAGTTCTTTCGGAAGAAATAGGTTGCATTATGCCGTGGTGGCGCACGGGTCAACGTTTTGGGTGTGGCTGGAGAGGGAGGAGTGATGAGGAGGAGCTGATTTGGCTGCATTAAAACCCCCAATCGTTTTGGGAACCCTATTTAGGAAAGAGTTAAATATTAAAATGAATAAAATTAATACAGGTGAAACATCATGCCAATAACCATCACCACCCGGGTGGACGATGACCTGGCGAAGCTGATTGACGAGGTCGCGAGAAAGGAGGGCATGGACCGCTCCACCGTTATGAGGAGGTTCCTGTCCGAGGCGTCCCGCGAGTGGCTGATCTCGAGGGCGCTCAAGGACTACGAGGAGGGGAGAATAACGCTCTGGCAGGCAGCAACAAGGTGCGGCATCTCGCTCTGGGAGATCATTACCGAAGCCGGGAAGAGGGGGACCAAGGTACCATACACGGTCGATGAACTCAGGCAGGATCTCAAGGCGCTGGGACAGGCCTGACGCGGTGAATTTTGGGGAGAGACCAGTTGACCGGCATCATCTCCAACGCGACACCACTGATATACCTTGCCAAGGCAGGGATGCTCCACCTCCTGAAGGAGGTATACGGGGAGTTTGCCATACCGGAAGAGGTCAAGATCGAGGTTGTGGACAGGGGGAAGCGTCTCGGCGAGAGGGATGCGTACATCGTTGAGAGGGCGATCTCGGAGGGATGGCTAAGGGTCCTGAACGCTGAGGCCGTCGAACTCCCCATAGAGCTGGACCCCGGCGAGGCTGCGGTCCTGTCGCTCGCTAAGAGGACAGGCGTGGTCGAGGTCTTGGTCGACGATGCTCCTGCCAGGGCGGCTGCGAAGATGCTGGACCTTAAGCCGAGAGGCACGGTGTTCGTCCTCCTGCAGGCGATTGAGATGCGAAAACTTGATCTGGACGGCTTCCTTGAGGGCCTAAACCGGCTGATAGGATGCGGCTTCAGGCTGAGGGAGGAGGTCTACGTGGAGGCGGTGAGGGAGGCAAGGAGGATAGCCGGCGACAATAGGAACGAACATGTGCGAAAGAGCTGACTGCTGTACTTATTTTGTTATATATGTGCGGTGACATCCTCCCCAGCCTGAAGTCTGGGGCCTCCCACTTTTCCTGCCGGCTACCCCCTCACAGTCTCAGCTCGGGGAGCGTTTTGCGGAAGGCTTTCGATCGAGGTTCCTGCTTCCACGACCAGACTCGGTCCCCCTCTTCCTCCGAAGGAAGAAGGGTTACGGAGGTCTTGGTCTCCACAGGCTTCTTGTATCAGTGGTTAGGGGTTGCCCCTCCCTACCCTCTGACATATAGTGGAGGTATATAACTACCCAACTTTTCGGCCTTCATACCTAGCCTGAAGACTGGGGACTTCCCGCCGAAATAGCTAAAAAAACATTTTTGAGAGCAGAGGCTTGGCAAAACGGAATGGCGCCAATGACAGCGGCGCAATTCACCAGACGACTTCCAGATCGAATGCCCTTGCGACGTAGATGAGGTCCTTGTCACCCGAGAGGATGGGCATCCGGAAGAGCTTCCCGAGGGCGATGGTTGTGGCGTCGCAGGAGGAGAGGCGCCTGGAGCGGAGCGATGGATCCTTCGCTTCTTCGAGCATCGAGTCCCCTTCCGCCTTCACCCGGGCTGCCTGCCCCGCGACCTCATGGTTCAGACCGAGGCTCGCGAATGCCGTTTTGAGGTACTCGCCGACCTCGCCCTCCGCCGCGAAGCCCGGGAGCCTGCCCCTGCGCCAGTGGTAAAACACCTCGTAGGCGACGAGGTAGTGGATGATCCCCCTGACCCTGCCGGACTTTATGTCCATCAGCGCCGCAGCAGCCGCCGGCGTGAGGGAGTCGGTGGCCGCCGCCAGGACGGCGTAGGTGTCCACGAGCAGCCTCTTCAGGGAGCCTCGCCCCTGTCGAGCTCCACCTCTGCCTCGTCCGGGTCGTAGGACTTCTTCGCGCAACCCATGAGCTTCCCCCAGAGGTCTACCTTGCTCATGATCATCCTCTTGCCCTCCACGGAGAGACTCAGCTGGTCTCCCTCCTCGATCCTGAGGCGGTTCCTCGTCTTCTTCGGGAGCACTATTACCCCTCTTTTTCTGACAGTAATATAATCTGATTTTTTCACAATCATACATTAATCAGGACAGACTATTAAAGGCAGCGACCGTTGAAGCGAAGGAGACTAACCAGATGCTGGACATGCCGGAGGTCATACCGGGGGTGAAGCCCATGAGGCCTGTAGGTGGAACGCGGTGACGCACGGCTCGACCTTCAGGCTGTGGCTGGAGAGATCGAAGGGTAGGACGAGGGTGACCGTGATAGACTCGCCCAAGCACCCCCGGGGATCGACGTACGTGGCGTTGATGGAGAAGGTGTGGAGGATGTGGAGCTGGAGAGGGAGGGGTGAAATGGAAAAAGAGAAGTTGACGGTCGTCCACAGTGCCCTTGAAGGACACCAACTTTATTAGCAGTGTTCCAATTACTTTCTTTGGTGGGCTCGATGCAAGCCAGGACCAAGGTGGTAAAGCTGGAAAAGAAGGTCGATGCGATGTCAAGGGCGCTCAACCTGCTGCTGTTTGAGGGGGCAGAGGTCCTTTCCAAAGAGGAGGGCGAGGAGCTGAGGGAAAGGCTGAACGATTACCTCCGGGGCAAAAAGGATGCGTTTGTGCCGCTTGACGAGCTGTTGAGAGATGTTTAAGGTAACAGTGCATAAGAAGGCCCTCCGCGAGATTAACTCTTTTTCTGGCAGGGACCGGGCCAGGGTATTGGAAGCGGTGAAGGAGATGGGATCCAACCCTTTCCTCGGCGATGTCAAGCCGTTAAAGCCCGTGAGGGCCCTCTTCAGGAGGAGGGTTGGCGACTACAGGATCGTGTTCACGGTCAATTTTGAGGTTGGAGAAGTTGTAATACTCAAAGTGGGCAGACGGGAGAGCGTTTACGAAGAGATCTAGTACTGAGAAGCTTTCTTTTGCAGACAAATCAATTGCTCTTTTATAGGAACGCATTGAATTATTTTCAACGGTCGACCAGAATTGCTCTTCAAGCAGATCAAACACAGCGGCGACAACTTCTCCTACGTTATAGCAGATGATACCACCAAGGAGGCTGCAGTTGTCGATCCGGGCTTCAACGCGGACAGGATAATTCCGTTTTTAAAGGATAATGGATTGAAGGCAAAATATGTTATTGCGACCCACCACCACGGGGACCATACGGCAGGTAATGAAAAGATAAAAGCATTTTCTGGCTCGGCGATTGTGGCGCACAGGCTTTCCAGTATCGAGAGGGACATCGGAGTCGTTGACGGGGACGTGTTGGAGCTGGGCGATCTGCGCATCAGGGTGATCCACACGCCGGGGCATACCCGCGATAGTATCAGCCTTCTCGTTGATGGGAAGCTCCTCACCGGGGACACCCTCTTCGTCGGCGAATGCGGAAGGACCGATCTCTCTGACAGCAGCGCGGAGGACATGTACAACAGCCTGTTCAACAAGCTGATGAGGCTCGAGGACGATGTGGAGGTTTACCCGGGGCACGACTACGGTCCGCGACCCTTCTCGACCATCGGGGAAGAGAGGCAGACCAATTATACACTTAAGAGGCGCTCCCTGGAAGAGTTCGTGGAATTCATGAAAGAACCCTAGGGTTAAATTGATAGCGCCATGATTTGAATCCTGCGCGGGACAAGAGGTAGAGGTAGAAGTGGAGGAGGAGGAGAATCGATGCCATACGCCTTTAATATGCCGTTCAAGGATAACCTGAGGCTGAAGAATATCATCGATCGTCGTGATAGACTCGCCGAAGCATCCACGGAGTTCTGCGTACGTGGTGTTGACAGAGGATGGCGTTGAGGACACAGAACCGGAGAGGGAGTAGTATGGCGATGGGGCTTCTTACACCTGCTACCTTTAAAAGTTCATTACTTTTTCATGGGGATGTGCCACCAATGCGGGTGAAAAATGACAAATACAGGCAGGACAGTATTGTACGTGGTGAGTTTATGGGCTCTCCGCACAAGGTCTACGAATTCGATACTGTGGTTGTGGAGGACGAGAGCGGCGGCTATGTGGTCTTCGTACCCACCCTTCCGGGCTGCCACACCCAAGGGGAAACTATCGGCGAGGCGCTGGGGAACGCAAAGGAAGCGATAGAGCTATACCTGGAAAACCTCAGCGCCCATGGGTGAGGAACTTTGATAGTGGGCGTACCTAAGGAGTCTGCAGCCGATGAAAGGCGGGTCGCCCTGGTTCCTGACGCAACCTCCAGACTTCCCGGGTCCGAAGTCCTCGTGGAAAGAGGGGCGGGCGAAGGGGCCTGGTACCCCGACTCGGCATATGTCCAGAAGGGTGCGAAGATCGCAGGCGACAGGCAGGCCGTCTACGCGAACGCCGATATCTTGGTCAAAGTGCAGCCGCCGACCGTCGATGAAGCGAGGCTGCTCAGGGAAGGTGCTGCGCTCGTCTCATTTCTCTATCCGGTTACTAATCTCGAAGTCGTACGAACGCTGGCCAAACGGCGGGTGAGCGCGTTCGCCATGGACCTCATCCCCAGGATCAGCCGGGCGCAGCCAATTGACGCCCTTACCTCTCAGGCGACCATATCCGGCTACAAGGCGGTGTTGCTTGCCGCCGAGTCTCTTCCCAAACTCTTCCCGATGCTCATGACGGCCGCCGGAACCATCCCCCCAGCGCGAGTCCTAGTGGTAGGCGCGGGGGTCGCGGGCCTTCAGGCGATCGCAACGGCGAGGAGGCTGGGAGCCATCGTGGAGGCCTATGACATCCGCCCGACCGTGAAGGAACAGATAGAAAGCCTCGGCGCGAAGTTCGTCGAGCTGGCCGTCGAGGCCAAGGAGGCGCAGGACGCCGGTGGTTACGCGAAGGCACAGACCCAGGAGTTTTACTCGAAGCAGCAGGAGCTCCTCGCAGAGCGAACGAGAGCTTCTGACGTAGTAATCACTACGGCGCTGGTTCCCGGGCAGAGGGCTCCCGTCCTTATCTCGAAGGAGGCAGTCCTCGGCATGGGACCCGGGTCGGTGGTAGTCGACCTGGCCGCCGAGCAGGGAGGCAACTGCGCACTGACAGAGCCCGGCAAGACTGTCATCAGGAATGGTGTAACCATCCACGGCCCCCTAAACCTGCCATCCTCCATGGCGCCTCAGGCGAGCGCACTATATTCTAGGAATGTGACTTCCCTCCTCCAGGTCCTTGTCAAGGGCGGCACCCTCAATATCGACCTGAATGATGAGCTAGTCCGAGGTCCGCTTGTGACCCACAACGGCGAGGTCCTGCACCAGGCGACAAGAGCAGCCCTTGGGGGGCGGAGCTGAATGGCCGACGCAGCCCTGGCCGACTTGGTGGTCAATCTGCTCATCTTCGTCCTTGCGACCTTTCTTGGCCTGGAACTGGTCCGGCACGTTTCACGTCTCCTTCACACTCCACTGATGTCCCTGACCAACGCAATCTCGTCGATTTCATTCGTAGCCGCTTTGATCGTGTTGGTCGGCCCGAAGAACGACTTGATTCTCACACTTGCGGTCGTCGCAGTGGCACTGGCCGCCACCAACATTGTGAGCGGCTTCATGATAACGGAGCGTATCCTGAGGATGTTCAAGCGGAGGGAAGCCAAGAAATGAGCCCCATTCCTGTCGATTACCTGTACATCCTCTCCGTCGCCTTCTTCGTCCTCTCCCTGAAATGGATGAGCGAGGTCAAGACCTCCAGGTTCGGTAACCTAGCAGGGGTGGCAGGTATGGCTGTCGCTGTCGGCGCGACCCTCGTCGCCTATCAGATTCAGCGAGTCGACCTCATGGTCGTGGCGGTCCTGGTGGGGGCTGTGGTCGGCGCCCCAATTGGGCTGAAGGTCCCGATGACCGCAGTCCCGCAAAGAACTGCAATGTCACACGCCTTCGGGTCTCTGGCCGTTGCCCTTGTCGGTGTGGCAGAGTACTACAACAGGGTCCCGAACCTCGACGTGTTCACGATGTCTGTTCTCGGGGGAGAGATGATTCTGGGGTTTCTCACCTTCACGGGCAGCTGCATCGCCTTCTCGAAGCTTCAAGGTCTGATTCCAGGCAGACCGTACGCCTACAGGGGTAGGAACGCAGTCAGCCTCGCGATCCTTGGCTCAGCCATCGCATTAGCCGTCTATCTCGTCGTCGACCCGTCCCAGCTCATGGTCCTCCCGGTCATGGCATCCCTCGCCCTTCTATTCGGTTTCGTCCTTGTCATGGGAATCGGGGGAGCCGACATGCCGACCGCGATTGCGATCCTCAACTCCTTCGCCGGGATCTCAGCAGCCGCGCTCGGCTTCGTCCTGAACAACAAAGTCCTGATCGTGGCTGGCGCGCTCGACGGCTCTTCGGGTTTCATTCTGGCACTCATAATGAGCCAAGCCATGAACCGCTCCTTCACAAACATCCTCTTCGGTGGTGTGGGGAAGGTTCTCGAGGGACAGCAATCAGCCCAGGCCGGACGGACGGTCCAGCAATACACGGTGGAGGACGTCGCGACCGTCCTGGACGGGGCCAGGTTTGTTATAATCGTGCCCGGATACGGAATGGGGGTCGCCCAGGCCCAGTTCGTCGTGAAGGAGCTGGCCGACCTGCTCCAGAAATCCGGGGCAGACGTAAAGTTCGCAATTCACCCGGTCGCCGGCAGGATGCCGGGCCACATGAACGTCCTCCTGGCTGAGGCCAACGTCCCCTACGATCGGCTCTGGGAAATGGAGAGGATCAACCCGCTCTTCCCGCAGGCCGACGTGGCAATAGTGGTGGGGGCAAACGACGTGACAAACCCGGCGGCCCGCAATAAGCCCAGCTCGCCGCTCTATGGTATGCCGATCCTCGACGTTGACAAAGCGAAGACCATAGTCTTCGTCAAGCGCTCGACACGCCCTGGGTTCGCGGGAGTGGACAACGACCTCTTCTACCTCC
>Ga0315280_10004107_pt1 | contig 21781 bp, 22 predicted proteins | sample YL17G06_40_MG_FD_203697 | JGI IMG/M metagenome (GOLD analysis project Ga0315280, IMG submission 203697) | Sediment microbial communities from Yellowstone Lake, YNP, Wyoming, USA - YL17G06_40 | ecosystem: Environmental > Aquatic > Freshwater > Lake > Sediment | place: USA: Wyoming | collected...
CAGGAGCGATATGAGAGAAAGCTTAACTCTCTCGTTCACTGACTCCATTATGGCTGGCTGAGGGTAAGCTTAGGATCACTAGCCTAGACCAACATCTTTCATGAGTGTTACCTTAAGGAGGATACCCAAGCCTATAATCGCCAAAAAAAGATTCATATACCTTGGTAATAATCGGAGTATTGTGGGAGAAGAAAAATGGATATTGTTCTCGTTGGGTTAGCCTTTGTGAGGCTAGTGCTGGCGATAGTCTTCGCTGTTGCCGCGCTGTATATCGCATCGTATGTGCTAGGCAAACTGACGAAGAATCTCGATGAGTGGGCGGAGATAGGGAAAGGGAATGTCGCTGTAGCTGTCTACATGGCGGGGATCTTCATCTCAGTCGCTACTATCGTCGCCCCTGGAGTAATAGGCCTCTTCGTCACTTTGGATGTTGTCGGAATCGTGGTGGGATTCATCCAGCTAATATTGGCCTTAGCCTTGGCTGTCGCGGCTCAGTACGTCGGTCTCTCCGTCTTGGGCAAATTGACGAAAGGTATCAAGGAGTGGGAGGAGCTTAAGAGAGGCAACGTCGCTGTCGGACTGATGATGGCAGCAGTGGTAATAGCGATCGCGACCGTGGTCTCTCAAGGCGTGTCGAGCCTTCTAACCGCTCTGCTAACCTAAACCCCACTTTTTTGTGTGTGCGCACCAAGTAGATCACACACAATTCATTCTCTCATGTTAGGGATTCGAGAGGGTTCAAAAATTACTACGCGAACACCTAGACAAACACTTTTTCTGACATAGACTCGAGGCTTCTCACAGACTACAAACCTAGTAGAACACCAGTCGATCATCCGTTTGTTAAGATGTTGGCAATGTTAGCAAAAGACTTTAGTGGTAAAGACGCAGTTTTGATCCCTTCCTCTTATGGGGCTGATCCCGCCTACCTGTTTGGAGACCACACTCCATGGGCTATGTGCAGTACTTTCGACCCAGAGAACAATATCCACGCACCAAACGAAAGCATGAGACTAAACGACCTACAATATATGACTGCTTTTATCGCATCCATAACAACACAACTTCGAAACTAGAGCAGCAGTTAAGTAGAAAGAAAAATGCCATTTCGGTTTTGGGGTTTTGAAGCGGGTCGTATTTAGGCATGAATTGTATTATATCTCAAGGGATTGTGTCCGAAAAAAGGGAGTTCAGCAATGAGCCGAAAGAACGTTGAAATTTTTCGCACTACAACCTGGTCTGCTGGACCTGGCTGCCATGGCGGCTGCGGGGTGCTGGCGTATGTTGAGGATGGCAAGCTGGTCAAAATCGAAGGTGATCCAGAACACCCTTGGAATCAGGGTCGTCTTTGTTCAAGGGCCCTTGCAATGACCCAATACGTGTATCACCCAAACCGCCTCACACGTCCACTGAAACGTGTTGGAGAACGCGGCGAAGGAAAGTGGGAGGAGATCTCATGGGATGAGGCTTTCAACCTTATAGAGAGAAAAATGAAGAAGATGCGTCAGGATTATGGTCCAGAGAGCTTCATCTTCTCCATGGGAACCGGCAGGGATATCGGACCCTGGATATGCATGCTCGCTTACGCCTATGGTAGCCCCAACGTGATGTTCAGCCTGAGCGGGATAGCCTGCTACAGTCCAAGAATGTCAGCCGTGGAAACGGTCCAAGGCGATTACTGCGTGATCGACGCGGGTCAGTGGCTGGCTGACCGCTATGAAAGCCCAAGGTATAAAACTCCCGAGTGCATCGTGGTCTGGGGCTACAACATCCCCGCTACGTGCCCGGACAACATATTTGGTCACTGGATAATCGACCTTATGAAGAGAGGCGCGAAAATCATCGCCATCGACCCACGGTTATCTTGGTTTGCCTCAAGGGCTACGACATGGCTCAGACTAAGACCAGGAACAGACGGCGCCTTGGCGATGGGCTTCCTCAACGTCATAATCAACGAACAACTATACGACCAAGGCCTCGTTGAAAAATGGACCAATGCACATCATCTTATTCAAAGTGATACCGGGAAACTGCTTCGGGAGAGCGACTTGGTTGATGGTGGATCTCAGAGCAACCTTGTTGTCTGGAATACTGAAAATGAAAAGCCTGTCATCTGGAACTCGGGTGAGGCTGCGTACAAGTCACCCAACGTGAAGCCAGCACTGACAGGACATTTTGAAGCCAACCTCAAAGACGGAACTCGGGTGCACGCTAGAACTGTCTGGGATGTATTTTGCGGGGAAGTGAACAAGTACCCCCTTGAGCGGGTGGCAGAAATCACCTTGGTCTCGGAGAAAGACATTAGAGACACAGCGATCTTGTACGCAAAGAGCAAACCGGCATCCATACACTGGGGAGTGCCCATCGACATGACCCCCGCAGTCACCCCCACAGCCCAAGCAATAGCCAACCTCTGGTGCCTAACCGGAAACTTGGACGTACCAGGCGGGAACGTGATCTCCCGCTATGCCTTCGACGCGGTTGCTTATGCTCTCCCCGGGGCAGAAGGGGTAATCAAGCTAAAGTCCAAGGAAGTTGACAAGAAAAGGATTGGAGCGGACCGGTATGGACCTTTGAACAGATTCATCTGGAGGGCTCAGCCAGACCTGGTTCTTGAACAGATATTCTCAGGAGACCCCTACCCCATCAAAGGCATGTGGATGCAGGCATGCAATCCAATCGGGGGCATAGGCATGGACCCCAAGAGATGGATGGAAGCCATCAAGAAGCTTGAATTCGTAGTCGCCGTCGATCTGTTTCACACCCCCAGCACCCAGCTGGCCGACATCGTCCTCCCGTCAGCGACCTTCCTAGAAAAGGATGGTGTCAGGAGCTGGTGGGTTCCCCTTCAGACCATAAACAAGGCGATAACCGTGGGCGAATGCAAACCAGATGTGGAGATAAACTTCGAGTTAGCGAAGAGATTTGACACAGATTTCAAATGGGACACGATCCACGATCTTTTCGATGACATCCTAAAGCCGTCCGGCATGACCTTCCGTCAACTACAGGAGAAGGGCGGATGGGCTATACCGGCGGAAGGCCACCCTAGCGCCCCATACCACAGATTCGAGAAGGGGCTGCTGCGCAAGGACAGAAGACCTGGATTCCAAACCCCATCAGGGAAGATCGAGCTATACTCTTCCCTCCGTGAAGAGTGGGGGCTGGAGCCTCTCCCCCACTACGAGGAGCCTCCATTCACACCCATCACTCAACCAGAGCTGGCGAAGGAGTACCCCCTGATCTTGTCTACTGGAAGGCGGTCTCCGGTCTACTTCCATTCGGAACACAGGAACATCCCTTGGTTAAGGCAGATCCACCCTCATCCAATTGTTGAGATCCACCCCGAGACAGCGAGGCCGTTCGAAATCACTGATGGGGAGTGGGTCTGGGTTGAGATTTGGCTTGGAAGATGCAGGTTCAAGGCAAAACTCACGCCCATGGTGCCTGAATGGATGGTGATGGTGGATCACGGCTGGTGGTTCCCCGAGAGCGAAGGAGCAGAGCCAACCCTGTTTAATGTCTGGAAATCGAATGTGAACCAGCTCATTCCTATGGGGTACCAGGGAAAAGACGGTCTAGGAGCACCAATTAAGCACACGCTCTGTAAAATCTACAAGGCTTCAGCGGAGGATGCCAATCATGAGTAAGGGAACCAAATACGGTCTCCTGATAGACTACGAGTATTGCACCGGGTGTTTCACATGTCAAGTAGCCTGCGCCCAAGAGTACCGTAGACCAAAGGAGATCGTTGGGATGCAGGTAATCGAAACGGTCCAAATGTTGCCCAATGGCAAACCATATCTCTCATTCATCCCTTTTCCCACTGAAAACTGCAGCCTGTGCGCAAGCCGAACGAGTAAAGGCCTTGAACCAGCGTGTGTAAAGCATTGCATGGCCAAATGCATCAAACACGGGCCAATCGAGGATCTGGCCAAGGAAATGACCAAGAAAGCGAGGTTGGCACTCTGGGCCCCCCGTTAATCTACCAGTGACATGAAGTCAGAGTTTAGTCAATAGAAGAAGATCAACCACAACCGGAGTATAGGAAGCACTCGCAAATGAAGGAGACCAGCAAGAGGGAGACCACGGCAGTCGAGAGAGCTTGCAACGAAATACATTCTACAGGACAGTTGAGCGAAAAAACCAGAATGAAACTTCTCAAACTTTTTTCGAAGAGATTTGAAAGCGCGATGAACCTCATCGACAAGAGTAGAGTAAAGAAGTACATGTTCAAACCAAGCAGCCGAATAATATGGACGGTCCTAGGAAGGAAGGGAGAGTACCAAGTGATCCCTGAAACAAACTTCTGTAATTGCAATGACTACTACTTCAGAGTAATCGACCGAGAGAAGACATTATGCTACCATATCATAGCCCAAAGGTTCGCTGAAGCGCTTGGCAGATACACGGTCAAGAAGCTCCCGGATAGGGCTTACAGTAGCGTCACAGAGAAATGGAAAGTTGGAGAGGAGGAAACTCAGACTTCTGAATAAGACAGGTTTTTAAATCTTAGCCAATATTTATCGTTCTAAAACGAGGCGCTTTTGAAGTGACCCCTGATGAAACATTCGAGATAATCCGACTCTTCGTCTTAGTGCTCGCATTCATAACGTTGATCCTGATATTCTTATACATCTCGTATGAGAAGACGGAAGCAACCTGACCTACGGCAAGAAGCGCGGTTCGAATGAGGGAGAAAGCTTGGCTAGCATACGATGACGCAGCTCCATATCTTTCAAACATAGAATGGACTAAAGCGTCAATAGCAAAAACGATCGAAAAGAGCCGAAATCTAACTGAATTGAGAGAAAAGATAGAGCAACTCGAAGAGCAAGAGAAAGAACCTTCGAGAAGAAGCGACCTAAGGATCTATTCAATCTATTTGAAGAAAGCAATGCAGAAACAACGACTCTAAGAGGCTTCTGCCTTTCAAATTTTATGAGCCTTTTGAAACAGCTTAAAAGATGTCTTTTTATTCCTTTCCATTTGAGAACCTATAGTTTCCAGCTCAAATGTTTATGAATGGCTCTTCAGGTAGAGGATAGGAGATCGCCGGTAAATCTAGGCAGAAAGCCATGTCTGAAAACGCTTTCCAACTTCTTTCGAAGCCTGTGAGGAGACAGCTGGAGAGAGAAGAGATAGCGGAGCCAAGTGAGATACAGAAACTAGCTATCCCCGCAATCTTGGAAGGTAAGAATATTCTCGTCATCGCGCCAACCGGCACTGGCAAGACGTATGCAGCTGTCCTCCCTATATTCGATCTATTTCTCTCAGCTAGAAGCCTGGAGAAGCCTGTCGGCATATCGATCCTCTACATCACGCCGCTGAGAGCCTTAAACCGAGATTTGTTAAGACGACTCTCAGAGATCGGGAAAGACCTCGATATCGACGTTCAAGTTAGGCATGGAGACACAGTCGCTAGCGTAAGAACGAAGCAAGCCAAATTTCCCCCGAACATGCTCATAACAACTCCCGAGACTTTGCAGGCTATCCTCCCGGGAAAGCGGATGAGAGAACATTTGAAACACGTCAAGTGGGTCATAGTCGATGAGATTCATGAGCTAGCCACCGACAAACGTGGAACGCAGCTTGCGGTAGCCCTAGAGAGACTACGCCAGTTGACAGGTAGAGAGTTTCAAAGAATCGGCCTATCAGCAACGATAGGCGAGGAGGATAAAGTGGCTAGATTTCTAGCGGGAACAAATCGTGAAGTAAATACGATAAAGTCTTCAGAACTTAGAATGTTCGATGTGACGGTCGAGTATGTTACGCCTACAAAGGATGACCATAAAGAAGCTGATAAACTAGGCATCCCAGCGCCAGCCATCGCTAGAGTTAGAAAAATTATTGACTTAATCTCGAAACAACGGTCAACTCTTGTCTTCACAAATACTAGAGAGCTTGCGGAAGCTCTAGGATCGCAAATCTCCGCGTTGAACAGCGAGCTACCTGTCAAAGTGCATCACAGCTCCCTCTCTAGAGAGATACGTGAAGAGGTCGAGAAGGGATTCCAAGAAGGCATAGTCAAGAGCGTTATATGCACCTCATCCTTGGAGTTGGGCATAGATATCGGAACGGTCGACTTCATAATACAATACATGTCTCCGAGAGAAGCCACTCGCCTGATACAAAGAGTTGGAAGAAGCGGACATAGAATAAGAGGAGTCCCAAAGGGTTGCATCATAGCTGGATGGGCAGATGACATACTGGAATCCTCTGCAATTGTGAATCGAGCGAAAAATGAGGAACTTGAACGAGTTAAGATCCATGAGAATGCCCTTGATGTCTTGGCCCACCAGATTATCGGTATGCTACTTGATTCAAAACAAATGAAACTTGAAGAAGTTTACCGGATAGTGAGAAACTCCTACCCGTACAGAGACCTGTCACCTGAAGACTTGATGGCTGTTGTAAAGCAATTGGAGAATCTTAGGCTTCTCAGACTCAGAGAAGACTCAATTCAACCGAGATATCCGAAGGCATTCAGATACTATTATAGTAATCTCTCAGTAATTCCCGATGTGAAAAAGTATACTGTTTTCGACTTCATCCGAAAGAGGAGGATAGGCGTTCTAGATCAGGAGTTTGTTGCCAAACGATGCTCTTCTGGAACAGAATTCATAATGCACGGTCAAACTTGGCGAGTCATAAGCGTAGACGAAACAGAACTCTCGATTGAGGTTGAGCCAACCACACCAAGCTTAAATGCTATACCGAGCTGGGAAGGGGAAATCATCCCAGTAAGCTATGAAATCGCCGTACAAGTCGGAAACCTTAGGAGTAAGATAGCGAATGGCCTGAACAATGTTAAGCAAGAAAAAATAGCTGCGGAGACCGGTATAGGCGAGAGCGCTACCGGCAAAGTCATCGAGACAATCGAGAGCCATACCCATGACTACCCTCTTCCAACAGATAATAGGATAATCGTCGAGAATTATGAGAACTGCATAGTAATTCACTGCTGCTTCGGTAATCTGATCAACGAAACAATAGGAACGGCATTAGCTACAATACTCAGCTCAAAGTACGGGGTCCACATTGCGACGCAGGTAGACCCGTATAGAGTAGCCTTAATGTGCCCATTCAAGATCAGCGCTCAGCTGGTGGCAAATGAATTGACGAAATTCACCCCTGAAGAGCTTGAAAAGACAATAAATGAGGCCATCGAAAGAACTGAACTATTCATATGGAGGCACTGGCATGTAGCCAGAAGGTTCGGAGCAGTTGAGAGAACAGCAGACTACAAGACGAATAGAGCTAGACTTCTTGCCGACGTTTACAGAGGAACGCCTCTAAATAAAGAGGCAAAAAGAGAGATCTTCCTTGAAAAGCTAGATGTGGAAAACGCAAAGCGAATAGTTCAGAAAATCATCGATGGAGAGTTGGCTGTTGAACTCTCCCTGCAAAAAGGAACGAGTTGCTCACCATTCGCTATGCCGATAGTCGACAAGATAGTTCCTCACGATCTCTTGAGACCAGCTGTTCCAACAGCATCCTTAGCTGAAATAGTCAAAGAACGACTTCTATCGCATACGGTCAGACTCGTCTGCATATTCAATGCTGACTGGGAAGGCATAAGATCAGTCAAAACCCTACCTGAGAGAGTCAGATGCCCCTCCTGTAACTCCACGCTGATTGCAGTCACATACCAAGGTGACGAAGCGCTCTTCAAGATCTCGAAAAAGAAGAGGTGGAAGCAACAACTGACGACTGAAGAACAGGAAGCATGGAATAGGGGTTGGAAGAGCGCAAGCCTAGTTCAAACTGCGGGTAGGAAAGCCGTCATCTCGATGAGCGGCAGAGGAGTTGGTCCGACGACAGCCGCGCGGATACTAAGAAAATTTGTTCGCAACGAACAGGAGTTCTATGTGGAAATCCTGAAGGCAGAAAGAGAGTATGCTAGGACTCGCTTGTTCTGGGATTGAACGCCCACCGCTGTTGTCGTTCATTATGCTCTGAGTTAAGAAGTTTTTGAAGCTTCTACGCTTGTTGCCGACTCTTTTCACTGAACTTTTGGAATCTGGTAAATCCTAAAATATCGAGCTTTGCATTCTGCTTAAGAATCATTTAACAATTGGGGACTTGCCTGCGGCAAATGTCTGAGAACGCGCTCAACCGAGTTGCAGCATATCTAGGTTTAGAACGGATGGTACTAATTGCTTGCGTCGCCTTCTTTATTTTGAACTTTGGAACTTCCCTCTGGCTGACCCTGTTCGCGGTCTACCTTGACAGTGCAGGTTTGACGACTATTTGGATCGGTGCGGTCCTAACAGGAATTAACGCCTCAATCAGCTTAACGTACCTTCCATCAGGAAGATTGTCAGATCTTGTCGGAAGAAGAGCTCCTCTCGTTGCTGGAAGCGCTTTGATTGCTATAAACACCCTCTTCCTATACTTTACCAAGAACCCTCTTCTGATCATGACAGTCACTATTCTCTATGGAATCGGTCAAGGACTCGCGACACCAGCGGTCAACGCTCTGGTCGCAGAATCCAGTCATCCGAGCAAATCTGGAATGGCTTACGCGAGCTACTACATCTCCATCCTATCTGCTACAGTGTTAGGCTCAGGCCTCTCTGGACTCTTAGCAGGTTCTCTCGGGTTCCAAAGCCTATTTCTAATCGCGTCTATACTTCTAACAGTCGCTACTGTCGTCATCTATCTCTTCGTCAAAGAGGTTGGCGACCGATGGAGAGGCCCCTATCATCTGGCGTTCAAAGAAAGTTTGAAAAGATCAATCTCGGGAACCGCCTTCTTGTTACGTACAGATAGAGAGCTTCGGTTGCTTGCGGTCGCTCTTTCATTCCACGCTTTCGGATTCTATATGCTGAACCCATACATCGCGCTCTACGCTACTTATGGCGTTCGCCTTGATGTCGTCCAAACTGGTGTAATAATAGCATTATGGAATATGGGGATGATATCAACTCAGATTCCATTTGGCAGAATGACTGATAAGCTGGGTGGAGAGCCCATGCTCTTCGTGCATTTTGTACTCTCGACCCTTTCTTGGGTAGCATATACCTTGTCGAAAAGTTTCATAGTCGCAGCCACAACGATGATCCTTTTCGGCATAATAGGTGCAATGGATATGCCGGCCAGGAGGACGATAATGTTGGAGCATGCGACTGGAGATGCTGGTAAAGCTACGATAATAGGAGTTGTGGATTCGATAACAACAGGAGTGGGAATAGTCGCTCCGCTCATCGGCGCGATAGCTTGGGCTCAAATAGGCTACTCAGCGCCATTCATGATAGGCGCTGCTGTAAACGTTTTTGCATGCTTCCCAATGTTGGCATTGTTGAGAAGAAGACGTCTATCAACAAGTCGATAATCAACAGAGAGACAAGGGTGAGAAAAATCCGAACGGACAATTTGACAATCGCCTATTCTGAAACACGAATCATCAGAAGCCTTGCATCGAAGCTGGGTGCTGACCTGTCTGGAGTTGCTAGCCTAAGCCTATACCAAGACTCATATGGCGTCTCTAAGCCATTGCTCTCACGGTATCCATTCGGTATTTCAATAGCAATCCGGCTATCAGATGAAATAATTGACAGAATCAGTGAAGAGGATCCTACCGAAGCTTACGTTCACCATTACAAACAGGTTAACGCTCTCCTCGATAATATGGCATCCAAGATTGCGGAATATTGTGAAGATAGAGGATGTGAAGCGGTATCGATTCCAGCATCCCAAGTGATAGATGAACTCAAGCTGGTTGGAATTATCTCCCACAAGGCTGTCGCAGCATTAGCTGGAATTGGTTGGCTAGGCAGAAGCCTCCTCATCGTAAACGAGAAATTCGGTCCTCGCATAAGGTTAGCATCCATCCTAACAACTCTCCCGCTAATCGCGAATAGCCCAGTCAAGAACCGTTGCGGCGAGTGCACCATATGCGTTAAGACCTGCCCCGTCCAAGCCATAAAAGGGGTTTACTTCACGGAGAGACCATCATCCCGCGAAGAAACTCTAGACGCTCGCGCCTGCAATGAAAGGCTACTGGAAATAGAGAGCAACCCTCGCTTCGGAACTCGAATTTGCGGGATCTGCGCCAAAGTTTGCCCCTTTGGAAAGAAAAGCGCGGCTGGAAATAAGAAGACCTTATCTGGTGCAATCACGCAGACTGGCGGTCACGACTAATCTGTCATACATGCTTAAACATTCAAAAGACGAAACTATCAGTGAGCATGCGGTTAGAACTGCGCTAACCCAACAAATAAACTAGATTTGGCTGACCCAGCAAGAATAAATACTGAGCTTCAGGAGATTTCGATTGAATAAAAGATGCCTTTGATACGCATAGATTCAAAAGCTTGCGACGGCTGCGGTTTGTGTGTCACTGTTTGTCCAACCTCAGTACTAGAGCTATCCAACCGGAAAGTACGAGTTGTGAACTCGCAGGCATGCCTAGGCATCAAAGCAACGCCATCCTGCGTTGAATGCGCTGGAAAAATGGAAGTGTGCGACGGCTGTGTCGTGTGCGTTAGAAGCTGTCCAACCAAAGCGATAACGATTCGATGAAAGCGGTTGTCACATAGATCGATAAACTTATGAAAGAGAGTAGCAACGTCCGGTAAATATCTACTTCAAATCGTGAGATTCAGGAGGATCTGGCCTTTGTCCAAGAACGTGAAAGCAGATCGGACATTGGACTGTATTGGGTTATACTGTCCAATTCCAGTCTTCAGAACGAAAGAAGAAATCGATAAGCTTTCGGTGGGTCAAATCCTTGAGGTTGTCGCTGATGATCCGGCTGCTGAAGAAGATATCAAGTATTGGGCCAAGAATGCTGGACAGGAGATTCTTCAGGCACAGGTAGAGAAGGGGAAGATTAGGTTTCTGATCAGGAAATTGAGGTAGGAGATGTACAGGCTTGAGTGAGAGGAGGAAGATGATCTTGTACGTTCAGACGAGTGGTGTAGATACACCTGAGAGGCTCTACTCGCCTTTTGTGTTGGCGCAAACAGCGAAGGCGATGGACCTCGACGCGAAGATATACTTCTTAGGCATGGGCATAACAGTCGTGAAGAAAGGTGAAGCAGAGAAGATTAAGATGGGAGCTTTTCCAACTTTGAAAGAAGTGATGGATCAAACTGTTAAGAAAGGCGTTGAAATACTGGTTTGCGAACAAAGTACACAGCTGCTTAGGATGAGTAGAGGAGACTTTATTCCAGAAGCAAAGATAGTAGGCGCAGCAACCTTAAACGGCTTGGTCCTCGAAGCTGACGGAGTCATGTGGTTCTAACATCTTCAGTTCCAAGAATGCACCTCTGCAAAATGAGTAGTTCTAGGAGGATAATGGTACGAGAAGAATATGTATGGATTATCAGGCTGGAGCTCCTACAGACCCTAGAGTACTCGAAGCTATGATGCCTTACTTCACTGAAATCTTCGGAAATCCTTCGTCACCCCATCAATTCGGACAGGAGACGAAAACGGCCATAGATCATGCTAGAAGTAACGTTGCGGAGTTAATAGGCGCCAAGAAAGCTGGAGAGATCGTCTTCACATCATGTGGAACTGAAAGTAACAACCTCGCGATCAGAGGCGTAGCTCACAGGAATAGAGAAAAAGGTGACCACATAATCACCACGAAGACTGAACACATATCAGTAATCAACACATGCAAGTCTCTTCAAAAGGAGGGTTTCAAAGTCACATTCATTCCCGTCGACAAGTATGGGGTAGTGGACCTCGAGAGATTGAAGAGCGAAATAAATGAAAGGACCATTCTCGTCTCAGTAATGTACGCTAATGGCGAGATAGGAACAATTGAGCCTATAAGAGAGATAGGCTCGATCTGCCATGACAAGAAGATCTACTTCCATGTCGACGCCGTTGCAGCAGCAGGAAAAATTCCAATCGATGTTGAGCAAGAAAATATAGATTTGTTATCCATCTCCTCGAACGATATGTACGGACCGAAAGGGGTCGGCGCATTATACATTCGAGAGGGAACTGGAATAGTTCCTGTAATCTTCGGCGGAGGGCAGGAGAAGGGACTACGATCAGGATCTGAAAACATCCCCGGCATCGTTGGCATGGGCAAGGCGGCGGAGATCGCTAAGAACGAGATGTACTCTGAGAGCAGAAGAATGGTTGAGTTGAGAGATAGACTAATAAACAATATTGTCCACGATATTCCGCACTCGTACTTGAATGGACACCCAATAGAGAGACTTCCCAATAATGTGAACATTAGATTCAGCTATATTGAAGGGGAATCGTTGATTCTAAGCCTCGACATGGAAGGTGTTGCCGTATCTTCGGGCTCAGCATGCACTTCAAAGACCTTGGAGCCATCGCATGTGTTGCTTGCGATAGGGTTAGCGCATGAGGAGGCTCATGGATCTCTACTCTTCTCGCTCGGTAGGCAAACTTCAAAAGAGGATGTTGACTATGTCTCAGGAATATTGCCTAGCATTGTGAAGCGCTTGAGAGCTATGTCTCCATTGACGCCGAAAGAAGAACTCGGGTGATAAGATGTACAGTCAAAAAGTTATGGAACACTTCAAAAACCCTCGAAACATGGGCGAAATCCCGGATGCAGACGGCGTAGGAACCGTAGGAAATCCCATCTGCGGCGACATGATGAAGATCTTCATAAAAGTGAAAGACAACAGGTTAGAGGACGTCAAGTTCAAGACTTTCGGTTGTGGAGCTGCTATAGCTACCAGCAGTATGATAACTGAATTGGCGAAAGGGAAAACGATCGATGAGGCCATGAAGATTACTCGTGCCGATGTTGCAGACGCTCTAGAAGGCTTACCTCCAATAAAGATGCATTGTTCCAACCTAGCGGCTGATGGGCTACGTGCAGCGATAGAGGACTACTTGAAGAAAAAGGAGGCATCGAAATGAAAACTTCAAAGATATGCGAACTCTGCAATAGACAAGTAGGCGAGGAATGCGCCTTCGCCGTCTACAAGAGAGTGATAAGAGGTAAGCAGCATTTCTTCTGCTGTGGTGCTTGCGCAGATAAATATGAGGAGAAAGATAGTCAACCCTAAATTCTTAGACTGCATCTTGGGAGGCTAGCAGATGGTTAAGACAGGACTAGTTTACCACGAAGACTATCTGAAACACGACCCTGGTTGGGGTCATCCTGAAAGCCCTGAGAGGTTACGTAGAACTGTTCAAGTCTTGGCTGAAACCAAACTGATAGCGAAACCGAACATAGTCATACTGAAAACTAGATCCGCAAGCGACGAAGACTTAGCACTCGTTCATACACGAGAGTATATTAAAACAGTAAGATCTCTGAGCATATCCGGTGGTGCTATTACTGCAGATACACCTGTTCCAGAAGGAACCTATGAAATAGCTAAATTGAGCGCTGGAGGCGCTATCTTGGCTGGCGAAGCGGTAGTAAAGGGAGATGTGAAGAATGCATTCGCATTGATTCGCCCTCCAGGCCATCACTCTGGAAGAAATTATGGAGGAGGATTCTGCTACTTCAACAATATTGCCATCATGGTTGAGTACATTCGCAAGAAGTATCAATTGAAACGCTTCATGATTCTAGACTGGGATGTGCACCACGGCAACGGGACCCAAGACATATTCTATGAGGACCCGACAGTCCTATACTTTTCAACTCACCAGATGCCGCTATACCCGGGAACAGGCTATCTGGATGAGATTGGAGATGCTGAAGGAAAAGGATACAATGTCAATGTACCACTGCCGCCCGGAACATCTGGAGCCAACTACGTCTACATTCTGGATGAGCTTTTCATTCCCTTAGCTGAAGCTTTCAGGCCGGAGATTATAGCTGTTTCAGCGGGGCAAGACGCTTACTTCAACGACCCTATCGCAAATCTCAATTTCACAGCTCACACATATGCGGATATAACTAGGAAAGTCATGGATGTTGCTCAGAACGTCTGCAACAGAAGAATAGCGATGGTCTTGGAGGGGGGATATCACCTTGAAGCTGTGCCACGCGCCATCGCAGGAATAATCGCAACTTTAGCTGAAATCCAAGACTACGAGATAATTGAGCCGAGAAAGCCTCCTCCGCAGACACTGAGCAGTGAGGTTAGATCAAGAGTTGAGAAGATCAAGTCGATTCTAGCGGAATACTGGGATATCTTCGATAAACCAAACATCGCCTAAATAGGATGCCTCTTAATGTGGGAACTGACTGAGACAACTTGATACGCTGGTCAAATCCCCATGAAACCCGCTAAGAAAGAAGCTTCAACCGGATCAAGTTGTACGCCAGAGAGATGAATGATTTCAACGCATCCTATTTCTGCTAGTGAATATTGAAGCAAAACATAAAACAAACCGCTTCTTAGATGTCTTGCTGAGAATAACAGCTGCTCTGAAACAGGGATATGGAATGCCTTTGTGAGGCTGAATATTGTCCGAAACAGAACGGATCATCGAAACGATACTTACTCAACGGAGAGACTTGACGCGCGAGAAGCTTCTCTCTCTTATAGAAGATAAGAAGAAACGAGCGGGAGATCTTCTATCAGATGAGGGTGCGACGAGATTAGTTGCCCAAGACCTACTCGTCGAGATGGAAGCAAAGAGGATGACGGAAATAAGAATAGTCGACCTCGTAACTGGACTCAATGATGTAACGATAATCGGCCGAGTGATGGTTGTTTGGCCAGCACAAGAATTTAGGAAGAGCGACGGCTCCACAGGGAAGATTCTGCGATTCCTTCTAGCTGACAGAACTGGCAAGATACATTGTGCTGCATGGAACGCCAAAGCTGAAAGACTTGAACAAGAAGGGCTGATACAAGGGAAGGTTGTGAAGGTAGCCCACGGCTACACTCGAGAAGGGCTTGCAGGTTCCGTCGAATTACATTGCGGCGATCGAAGTGATGTTATCATTTCACCACCAGAAGTTAGAGATGAGGATTACCCTAAGTTTGAGGAGTCCTTCGTAAATATTGCAGGGATCACTCTAGACAAAAAAGAAGTCAACGTCATCGGCGTTGTAAAATCTGAACCAAAGTTATTTACATTTCAAAGACAGAATGGAGGGGGCTATGTGCTTCGAATCCGGATCGCTGATAGAACAGGGAACATTGCGGTAGTTATTTGGAATGAGAAAGTTGGAGAGATCAGAGAAATAAAGAGAGATGATGTTCTTCAAGTAATCAACGGAAAAGTGAAGAAAGATCTCAGCGGATTCCCAGAGATACATGTGGACAAAAGAAGCAAAATTGAGATCTTCAAAGAAAGACCAACATACCTTCAAGTCCCAGCCTCAAAATTCACAAAGATAGCTGCATTGAAAACTACAATGAGAGGAATCGATCTACTGGTAAGAGTTGTGAGAGTTGGAGAACAAAGAGAGTTAAAGAGGACAACTGGAGAGACTACGCGTGTAGGAAGACTGCTAGCAAACGATGATACTGGATTAACAAGGATCTCCCTATGGGATGAACATGCGAAGCTGCTCGAACGGGTGAGAGAGGGCGATGTTCTCTTGATGGAGGACGCCTCAACCAGAGAACGTGCTGGCGAGGTTTCGATAAATGTAGGGAAAACAGCTTCAGTAACGGTAAATCCTCAAATTGAAGATGTTGAGAAGCTGGCTCCTCCAAAAGTGACCAGAATCAAGGATCTACCTCAGACTTCCGGAATGGTCATCGTAGAGGGAACGTTGACTGAAACGCCGATTCTCAGAGAGGTACTCTCGGAAGGCGTAGAGAAGATTGAAGTAGCATCGTCAAGAGTTAGAGATGAGACAGGTGAAGCCCGAGTCTCTCTCTGGAGAGCTCTCGCGAGGCAAGTGGTAGAGATCCCATCGAAGATGAGAGTTAGATTGGTAGGAGTCCGATTCAGAGTCGGGACGGACGGGGAAGTTGAGTTATCCTCAGATCCATTAACTACGCTAGAGATAATGGCGAAACCTGAAGACCAACTTGTTTCAACCGAGGAAGTAAAGAGACTTGTAGAGCTGAGGAACGGAGAGAGTGCAACGATACGGGCTATGATTCTGGAGGTCTCAGAGAAATCATTCATGTACGCCGCTTGTAGCAACTGTATGGGCAGAGTTGACTTTGAAGATGATGAGATTGCCTGCAGCTCCTGTGGAATCGTAAAGGACATTTCCCCGCAGATCTCATTAGACTTAAAGATCGATGACGGAACAGCCTTCATCGACGCCACCACAGAATCTCCTAACGCTGAGAATCTACTAAAAGAGAATATGGACATCCTCTGGAAGAAATTGCGTGAGCAGAAAGTTTCTAAAGTATCATTGCCAATAGAGGTTACCGGGAAGCTCGTAGGAATGAGAATAGAAGCTTCCGGAATAATGGAATACGATACGAAAACAGGAAAACCCAAGTTTCTCGTGAACAGACTAAACGTAATCACTTAGCAAGAACTAGGAGATCATTTTGTCACCTTATTGTTTTTTGGATAAGAACATTAAACCGTAGTGTGACATGAATGTTAACAATGAAGATAGGTAAGGACATCTTCGACTACATCAACAACATCAGAAATCCGAAAGCTAAACAGACTATGAAGAAGAGAGTGCAAGAGTATCTTCCAAAAGAAGAGTATGTAGACAAACTCGAGCGAATAGACGGAAAACTGTACTTCGCCGTATTCTCAGCCGAATGGTCACCGGACTGTCAAGCGCACATTCCAAGTCTCGCAAAGCTCTTGCTAGCGGCCAGAAACAGCAACTTAGTAGTCAAAATAGTGGACTTCGATGAGAACAGAGATATTGCCGAGGAGTTAGGGGTCCTCCGCATCCCAACGATTATAGTATATGACAAAAGCTGGCATGAATTGGGCAGGTTTGTCGAGAAACCTCAACGATATGGCACAATAGAAGAAGAGCTATGCGCTATCATCGAAAAACCTAGCAAGTAGCCCATCGATATCCTTAGATTCTCCGGGTCGCTTGCGCGATTGAGTATTCACCAGCATATTTCCTTTAATTCTACCGATAGCGTTTACCATAATCAAAGGTCATAGCCATAGAGAGAATCAAGTAATTAGAAACTTCTAAAGACAGGATTAGATTATTCTTATTCTGTGGAACATACCGCTTTCTGCATGCACAGCTGGGAAAAGAAAGCTGAACCTAGGCGAGAACAGTAGCGTTATGCGCTTGATCGAGGCGCTTTCAAAACTCAGAGTCAGTGGAATCGCGGTCGCGAAGATAGAAAGATTTGCTGCCAAAATTGGAGTTGATGAGAACAAACTGCTTGAACTCTATGTTAAGACGAAGAACATGGCTGGCAAGGAACGATTCACAGCTACGCCATACTCAGAGAGAATCCTGTTTCTCCCCCAATGCTTACGTGCTAAGGAATGCCCCGCGAAACTTGGAAGCTACGGGTATATATGCCAGGAGTGCGGAAAATGCGAACTACTTCAAGTGACTCGCCAAGCTTTGAGTCTAGGTTACAGAAGCGTCTTCATTCTGCCGGGGGGAAGCATCGTAGCGAAGATCTTCGCCAAAGCACGACCTAAAGCTTGTTTGGGCATAGCCTGCTTGAAGGAGCTTGTACTCGGAAGCTATGTTTGTGAGAAGCTTGGAGTAATAGCACAAGGAGTCCCTCTGCTTCGAGATGGTTGCGTTAACACAGATGTAGATTGGAAGCAAGTGAATACCGCCTTATGTTTGCACGCCCCGATGAAGACGTGATCCTTCTACTATTCCAAAATCTAGTTTCGCTTAATCATACACTTCCTGAGTCCACTTCTAGCGTACAAAGGCATAATTCCTGAGTCCAGCCTAACCGTATACTGAATGTGATATTCTATGAGAAGGATCGAGCGGATCTTTCTATTGATGACTTCTATGGCATAAAATCGTGGTATAACATCCTTCCAGACCTACCTGAGTCATTGCCTGCTCCGAAAGAACCTGATGACGGAATATCGAGAATAAAATTTATGCAAAGAGTCATGTCGAGAACATGCTTCATTCAAGAGTTCTCATCGAGGAGTCGGATCCCTATCCCAAATGAGGTTATGAAACTCTATGTGCGGGCTGGTAGACCACGCCCCCTTTATAGAGCTAGACGACTTGAAGAATACTTGAAACTCAAGAATGTCAAGCTGTACTACAAAAGGGAAGACCTTTCACCAACTGGAAGCCATAAAGTCAATACTGCGATCGCACAAGCCTTCTTCGCATCGAAAGAAGGAAAAACTAAACTAATTACTGAGACTGGAGCTGGACAATGGGGAACTGCTCTCTCATATGCAGCGAAACTACTGGGCTTAGAATGCGTTGTCTTCTGGGTCAGAGCTGTCTACAAATGGAAGATCGATCGAAGCACTCTAATGAAGCTGTATGGAGCAACTGTGTATCCTTCGCCAAGCGACCAAACCGAAACCGGAAGGAAACTGCTTAGGGAAAACGCGGATCACCCTGGCTCCTTAGGAATAGCTGTTTCAGAGGGGTTAGAATACGCTGAGAAACGGGAGGAAAGTGTATACTGCTTGGGTTCAGTCCTAAACCATGTGCTCACTCATCAGACGATCATCGGCCTTGAAACAATGGAACAGTTCGAATCAATAGACGAATCTCCTGATTTAATGATAGGGTGCCTAGGCGGAGGCAGCAACTTCGGCGGATTCATCTTACCCTTCGCAGGCGAAGTACTGCAAAAGAAGAGAACATGCGAGTTCCTCGCAGCACAATCGATGGCTGCACCAAACCTAGTCAAAGGTCAATACAGGTATGATTTCGCGGATGTAAGCGAACACACCCCTCTGTTAAAGATGTATACTTTAGGCCACAACGTTGAAATGCCCGCAATAAAAGCTGACGGCCTCAGATACCATGCCGCTGCTCCGATCATAAGCCTCCTGCGCCATTATGGCGTAGTCAAAGCGAGAGCATACCCAACAGATGAGAAAGAGATCTTCGAGGCGGCTAGAATCTTCCTTAGAACAGAAGGGTGGCTTGCTGCACCCGAGTCAAGCTACGCGATTAGAGCGGCAATAGATGCGGCGCGAGAATTCGAAAAGAGAAAGGAGGATAGGGTCATAGCCTTTAACATGTCAGGCCACGGATTCCTAGATTTACCAGCCTACAAGGAGAAACTGTCCCCAGGCTAGCTCTTAGCAGTCTCCTTGATCGCACCTTGAATTATCTCAAGAGCGGGGTCCAGAAGATCGCGTGTTATAGTCAATGGTGGAACTATTCGTATCGTCGACAGCCCGGACGTGATTAGGGCTACTCCTCGTCTCCAACACTTCTTCATAATCTCATTAGCTTCCTCCTTGGCTGGAGCCTTAGTCTTAGGGTCTTTTACCATTTCAACCCCGATCATTAGGCCTTTACCACGAACATCGCCTATGATGCTGTATTTCTCCTGCATCTCCTTGAGCCGCTTCATTACATATGTTCCTTGCTTCGTGGCGTTCTCCAAAAGATGTTCATCTCTGATTACGTTGATTACCTCTAGCGCAGCAGCGCAAGCTACAGGGTTTCCGCCGAAGGTATTCGCATGTGAACCCCCCTCCCAATCCATCAATTCAGCTTTAGCAACTGTGGCACTGAGAGGAATTCCGGCTGCTATCGATTTCGCGATGCAGACGACATCAGGTTCCACTCCCCAATGTTCGATTGCAAACCATTTGCCGGTTCTTGCAAGTCCAGACTGAATCTCATCATCAATAAGAAGAATTCCGTATTTGTCTGCAAGTCTTTTCAGGCGTTTAAAGTATTCAGGTGGAGGAAGAACATAGCCGCCTTCGCCTTGAATTGGCTCGAAGAAGATCGCAGCTGTATCTTCAGGCGGAACATATCTCTGAAGAACATATTCGTCAATGAAGTCTACGCACCAGTAGCTACACTCTGGATAAGTCAGTTTGAATGGACACCGATAGCAATTTGGATAAGGCACATGTGTAACCCCTGGCATCAATGGGAAGAAGTGCCTTCTCTGGACTGGTTTGCTAGCGGTTAGGCTGACTGACCCGATCGTTCTTCCGTGAAACGCGTTTATATACGCGAGGAAGAGCTGTTTACGTGTATGCCACTTCGCAAGTTTTATTCCTGCCTCAATAGCCTCTGCTCCACTATTGCCGTAGAAGACTTTCTTCTCGAATGTTCCCGGTGTAATCTTGCATATTTCTTCGCCTAAATCCACAATATTTTGATAATAGAAGTCTGTCCACGAGTAATGAGTAAACTTTTCAGCTTGCTTCTTTATAGCCTCAACAACTCTCGGATGAGAGTGCCCAACGTTCAGACAGACAAGCCCAGAATTGAAATCAATATACTCGTTGCCGTCAACATCGCGGATGATGCAGTCTCTCCCAGATTCTATAGCCAGCGGATAGAATCTAACCATCGATTGAGAAAGAAATCTTTCATCTTTCTCAAGCAGGGTTCTTGTCTTCGGTCCAGGCGGCGTAACAACTATCTTCGGATACTTCTCAACCACACTTAGCCCACCAAGATACAGATACACCGCCGCGAAAGCCACATCTATGCACGCAATCCGTCTTCGAGATCCGTTTCAAGCAGGGTCCCCAAAAGCTGAAATCAAAGATTACAAACATTATGGTATTGGCAGATCGAAGAGGTTAAACCCGTTTTAAAAGACTTTCGGTGAGCAATCATGGGACAAATGGATGAGATAACGAAGAGGATCTTGACTATTCTCGAGCAAGACGCCCGAACATCATATACTGAAATCGCCAAGCAGCTCGGAACATCTGAAACCACAGTTCGGAACAGAGTAAAGGCTCTTATAAAGGAAGGCGCACTCAAAGGGTTCACAGTTCGAACATGCCCCGAGAAGCTTGGCAAAGCCATAACAGCCATGGTCGGAGTTGATATCGGCGGCGAGACAACACCAGAGATCACCAACAAATTGGCCAATATAAAGGAGGTTTCAGATCTCTACGTCATCACAGGCGAATTTGATCTTCTATTGAGGGTCATATGTGAGAACATAAGCAGGCTGGATGAAATCTTGGAAGAAATCCGATCCTACGATTTCGTTGAAGGAACGAGAACGTTCATAGTTCTCAGAAAAGTCAAGGAATCCGGATTATCTTAGATTCGATTTGCGCGTATAAGCCGTTTCTCCTTGAATGCAAATAGACCCAGGGCCTATTTCTTGCCTAGAGTTATCTCGATCGTCGATATGCTTGCCATCTTTCCGTCTTGGCGCGTAATATCTTCTGACCCAACGTTGATCGATTTGATTACTAGATCTTTAACGAAAGCCCTACGAAGCATCTCTACTGTATCGACTGCCTTACAGATCGCTTGACCTCTTGCTCTTACCATGATTTCGCCTCTACCAGAGTTGAATAGGGTCACGCAGGCCACAACGTAGTTCATCAAGGGTTTCTTTCCAATTCGAACAAGGTTTGTCTGACTAGGAAACATCCATCGCATCGCTCCGATACAGCCTTGGATATCTCACCTAAGGAAACACAGTGGTAAGATTAAACTTGCTATCCTGCTGGCACAGTCCATTAGATAGCTTTCTACGCCTTCTACTTAAAAGTATGTAGTCTATATCGCGATGGTTACAAAGCCGATGACCGCAGTTAAGTATAATCTATCCATAAACGAGGGTGAACTCACGATCTTCAGAAGCTGTTGAGATGGTTGCAGATGCCCCAGAAATATCTGCGCCATCTGAGTATCTTCTCAGTTCAAATTTCCTCATGAACAGGTAAAAAGTAGATGTCCCCCAGGCAGAGCCTGGGGGCTCTTTAGCGCGTTAAGGTTCTTGTTCTGTCATTATGTATTGGCGTACGGTGTCTAGGTTTAGGCCGCCTACGCTATTGACGGCGTAACCTCTTG
>Ga0315280_10004108_pt1 | contig 21780 bp, 14 predicted proteins | sample YL17G06_40_MG_FD_203697 | JGI IMG/M metagenome (GOLD analysis project Ga0315280, IMG submission 203697) | Sediment microbial communities from Yellowstone Lake, YNP, Wyoming, USA - YL17G06_40 | ecosystem: Environmental > Aquatic > Freshwater > Lake > Sediment | place: USA: Wyoming | collected...
CCTGTTTGCGCGGCAAATCAACCCCCTGCGATGTGAATTGAGCACCGAAGGCGCGACGAACGCAAGCTATCCAAAAGGTTTGCCTTTGTCAAGCTGCGCAAGCGTCCCCACCGCTCGGCCTGAGGGGATAATTGGACCTGCTGCAGGGCATCACAAGAAACAGCTGCCGACGCTCCACATGTGCGGCTTTGCGCCGCTCACCGCGTCAGCGTTTCCTGGCGTCAGCTATGGGCAGGTCACGACGGTTGTGACCAGCGCGCCCTCGTTGCTGAGGCTGATCCGCGCACACGTATTGCCATCGGGACTTTTCAGAATGATTCCCTTTCCCGCCCCCAGTGCCTGAAAGTCGCCCGAAGTGCTTACTACGTTGCCGCTGCCCTCCACGCGGAAGACCTCGATGGGCGGTTGGCCCGCAAGCGCCAGGAGTATGGTCCCCTGACCCCAGTTCTCAAATACGCCGGCGGTTCCATCGGGACTGATGACGGTTGCTTTCACACCTATGGTGGGACCGGTGGGAGCTTCCGCCGTGGCAGCGAGGCCACGTCCCTCAGTGCTGGTTTCCCGCGCCAAGGCCACCACACCGACCCCCTGGAGCGCGTCCGTCCATCCTGCCACGCCCGTTGCGCTGCCGGTGGTTGCCAAGGCCCCGCCGGTCACCCCGCTGCCGGTCGGGCTCATGGACAAGCCGACGACGCCGTGCGTGTTGCCGCCGGATGCGCCAGCGTCTCCACGCACGCCGGAGGCTCCATCCCCGCTACTCTCGGTCGTGCCACGCACGCCCCAGACTGCTCCCTCGCTCGCCAGCGCGGCGCCGTGCAAGCCGCTGGCCCCCTGCAGGGTGCTGGTGGTTGTGCCGACGATGCCCATGCCGGAGCCGCTCTGGGTGACCTGGAGAACCGGGTCAGGCATGTTGCCAGTCATCACTTGGCTGCCATTGAAGCTGTTGCTGGTGTCCAGGCGCGCATAGGTACTGCCGCTGACGCCCCCAAGGTTGACGGCGTTCGTCGCGACGGCAGCGCTGTCCGCCGCCAGAGCGCTCGTCGCCGGGCCACCTTTTGTGGTGCTGCCCGCATAGTTGAAGTCAACCTCCGGTGGTGAAATGCAGCCAGAGCAACTGAGGTCGTTGGCCGTGCCTGTGGTGACGTTCGTCAGCCCCGAGCCGTCGCCGGTGAAGGACGCCGCAGTCACGGCTCCGCTGAAGTTTCCCGTTCCGACTACGTCGAGCGTGTGAGCGGGGCTCTGCGTCCCGATGCCCACATTGACCGCGTCGTCGCCCGTCCCACCGAGCACGAGCGCGTTGCTGGCGGCGACCCGGGCGTTATAACCGATGGCCGTGGATTTGTTCACTTGGGTTGACGTGGCCGGCCCGGTGCTGGCGCCGATGAATGTGTTAAAGGCGCCCGTTGTATTGGCGTTCTCGAAGGTGGGGCCGTAACCCTCCCCCGCCCAAGCCCCGAGCGCCGTGTTGTATTCCGCTGGACAGGCGCCTGGGACGCCAGAGCAGTTCCGATCGAGCGCGTAGGCGCCCACGGCCGTGTTGTTGGAGGCCGTGGTATTGCTGCCGAGCGCCCAGGTGCCCGTCCCGGTGTTGTTGACGCCCGTCGTGGACGAGAGCGCGTAGTAACCGCTGGCAGTGTTGTGACTGCCCCCTCCGCCGGACTGGAGCGCGTTGGAGCCGGTCGCGGTGTTGTACGAACCCATCGTGTTCATCATGAGTGCCGCCTGGCCGATGGCGGTGTTGGCGACCCCCGTCGTGTTGTAGGAGAGCGCGCTCCAGCCGCTGGCGGTGTTGGCGACTCCCGTGCCTGTCAAATTGCCCGCATTCCCGCCGACGAAGGTGTTGAATTGGTCGGCAGAACAACAGGCGTGGAGGAAGCGGTTCCCTCCGAGGTTGATTACCCCTGTGCTCGCACTCGTTGTTTGAGGCAGGGAAATGTTGCCGCTCACCACGGACAAATTGCCGCTGCCGTCCACGCTGAAGACTTCCGAGCCGTTGTTCTGCCCGGTCAGGATCGGTCCCCCCGTGGTGTTGTTGAGCACCGCCGCCGCACCGCTGCCGCTCTGGGTGACGTTAAGAACCTGATCCGACGTGCTGCCCGTGAACGCCCCCGTGGCTGCCGTCACCGTGCCACTCGTGGTGGAAAAGTTCTGCCCCGCGGCAAAGGTCACCAAGTCGTTGAACTTCGCCGTGCCGTTGACTTCCAGCTTGGCCGCCGGTGCGGCGGTGCCGATGCCGACGTTGCCGTCGTTTGTGAGCCGCAGTTTTTCCGCCCACGCCCCAGAAGTCCATCGAGAAAAAATCAAGTCGTCAGTCAACGAACCGCCAGGAACAGCATGTCCAATCGCCCAAGCGTTGGTAGGGGTTGAATCTTTCCACATCCCTATCCCGCCCATGCCATTCACGGCCAAAATCGGATAATCATACGTACTGATGGCTCCTCTCACGTCAAGGCTTGACAGCGGTCCCGTCGTCCGGATGCCAACCTTGCCGTCGTTTGTGATCCGCAGTTTTTCCGCCCACGCCGCAGAGCCCCATCGAGAAAAAATCAAGTCGTTAGTCAACGAACTGCCAGGAACAGCATGTCCAATCGCCCAAGCGTTGGTAGGGGTTGAATCTTTCCACATCCCTATCCCGCCTATGCCATTCACGGCCAAAATCGGATAATCATACGTACTGATGGCTCCTCTCACGTCAAGGCTTGACAGCGGTCCCGTCGTCCCGATGCCCAGGTTGCCGCCGGGAGATTCATAGACCACCGAGTTCCCCAAATCCGTCGTGTTGATGAATTTGGCCAGGTAGTTGGCCGTGCCGCTGGTGACGGCCGGGGAGGTGCGCGGTTGGGTGAGCGCCGGAGCTTCGCTGGCCTCCTTGCCCACGCTCGCGGCGACGACCGCCACGGCTCCCTTCTCCGCCGTTGCCGAAGACTCCGTGGCCAGCGCGAAGGCCGAAGCGGGCCGGCCACCCAGCGTCTCGGCGTCCGCCGCTTTCAGCGCGTAAGGCACACTCACCAGCAACACCCGCGGCTCTTCCTCGCGGCTCTCGACTTGCACGCCCAGCCAGCGGGACTTGCCCGAAGGGAAGAGCTCGAGCGGCAAGCCGTCCCGCGAGGTGGCGCCGAGCAGAACGGTGTATCGTCCTTGCTCGTCCAGCTCCACGACTTGCCTCTCCATCTAGAGTGCCGTGCCGCCCTGCTGTTCTTCGTACACGGAGAAAGTGAGGCGCGCTGCCACTCCACCGAGCGGCTCACCCTGCCGGTCTCTCACCACGCCGCTGAATTGGATCAGCCGCGGCACGCTGGCTACCGAAGACAGTGCTTGATCCGTCGAGTTGCCCGACGGCTGAGCCGTTTGTGCTGGGGCTCCTGCCACCAGGAGCAGACACACCACTACCACCCATGAGAAATGAGAAGATCGGCGCATAACACACCTCCGCCCGTTCGTTTGTAGAGTGTATTTGCAGACGAGATTAAAACTGAGATGGAAATATGTCAAGGAGAAAACCATCTGATTACTAGATAAGTAGCAGACGGAATGTCGTGGTGGGGAGGGCAGGGGAGTCCGCGAAAATTAACACTTGTCACTTCGGGAAGTAAGGAAGGCTAGAGAGCGAGGGAACAGGCTGTGATCACTCTTTGCCCGCAGCGTGGATATGTCCAAAGCGGCTGAAATTGTAGCCGGGGTCGAGCTCCAGAACGCGCAGCCAGGCCCGAAACGCATCGTCCAATTCCCCCAGTTCGGCGAAGCTGAATCCCAGGGCGTCGTGAACGAAAGCGTCCTCGGTCGCCCTGCGCGTGGTTGCCCAGGAAGTATAAGACGTGATCCTGAAAATGATGGAGGAGGCGGCCCGCTAGGCCACGGCGATTCGGGCCACTCCGCCTCGCTTCTTCCCCGCCCGCTTGGTTCGCTAGGGACTTGATGCTAACATCGCCGGCCTGGTGTAATCACGTCGCATGGTGCGCCGAGGCATGCAGTCCATGCGCAATGCATGGATGAGAACAAAAATCGCCGTCCTTCTCGCAACGCTCCTGGCGTTGGCGGGTTCCTGGCGCCTCGCGTGCGCCCAAGTGCAGAACACAAGCCCCGGGCGGGTGTACATCATCCTCTACTTCGATACCGAGGACTACATCCTTGCGCAGAGCGATGACGCCGCCAAGCGCCTCGCCGTCTTTCTGACCCAGCAGGGCATCAAAGCTACCTTCAAGGTGGTGGGCGAGAAGGGACGCACGCTCGAGCGCCGCGGCCGGCGCGATGTGATCGGCGCCCTCGCCCAGCACGAAATCGGCTATCACGCCGAGACCCACAGCCAGCATCCCACGCCAGCCGAGTACGAAGCGCCGCTCGACTGGACCGACGGCGTGGAGGAATTCACCCGCCGCGAGCGCACGGGCTTCGACGACCTGCGCCGCATCTTCGGCCAAACGCCGACCTGCTACGGCCAGCCGGGAACCTCGTGGGCGCCGCAGTCGTTCGCTGCGCTCAAAAAGTGGGGGGGCAAAGTCTATCTCGGCGAGGGCAGCCAGGTCGGGCTGAACGGCAAACCCTTCTGGTACGGTGGCCTGCTGAACATCTTTAACACTTCGGAAGGGAGCAGGCTCCGCCCGGGCGATGACGAAGGCTGGGACGGCCTGGCTGACGCGCGGGCCCGCTTCCAGGAATTCTACCTGCGGATGACTTCCCGGCCCGAGGGCGGCGTGATCAGCCTCTATTTCCACCCCTGCGAGTTCATCCACAAGGAATTCTGGGACGTCGTGAACTTCGCACACGGCGCGAACCCACCTCCGGCCGAATGGCAGCTCCCGCCCGTGAAGAGTCCGGAAGAGAGCGAGAAGGCCTTCAAGTATTTCGAAGACCTCGTGACGTACATGAAGTCGTTCCCGCGCGTGGAGTTCATCACCGCCTCGCAGGCACTGCGGCTCTTCCGCGACAGCGCGCAGCGGCACTCCTTCTCGACCGAGGAGCTTGCTGCCATCGCCAAGCAGGTTGACCCGGAGGTCTCGTTCCAAGTCCACGACGAGTACAACCTGACCGCGAGCGAGGTCTTCTTCCTGCTCAACCGCTACGTGGCCGGCGCGGTCAACAAATCTCCCCAGGCGTTCCTCCTCCTCGATGGCACTCCGTACGGCCCGGCCTCGCCGTTCGAGGATGCGGCCGCTGCGGTCTCTGATCCCGCAAAGCGGGACAATGGAGACACCGCCGCTACAGATGCCCCCTGGAGCCAGTTCGCGCGCACGGTGCTCGACGTGGAAGATTATCTGGAGAAGAACAATCAGATTCCCAGCGCCGTCTGGTTCGGGAGCAAGCCCGTCCCGCCGGAAAGCTACCTGGTAGCGCTCGGGCAAGTCACGACGCGGCTGCTGGTGCGGGCTGAGCCTCCTGAGAATGTCTCGATCGCGCCGGCGCATCTCGCGGCGGCACAATATGTGGCCGACGATTCTCCGCAGCTTTGGAGCTGGGTGATCTTTCCGCCCGGCTTTCGCGCTCCCAAAATGATGCGCCTCTCCAAACTTCAGGCCTGGACGCTGAAACCTGCCCGCCTTGCCACTCCACGATGATTTGCGGAAGAGTTTCGTGCCGCGCGGGATCTTTAGCCGGAATGCAGACCATGTTCTAGTAATATGTTGACTACAATCCATTGTTTGATTTGTATTTCACAATGAGGCGCCGGCAACTCGACCGCGAGCCGCGCAGGCGCTTGGGGACGCAGACGGTGATGCGAATTCGAGCCGCCTCAGACGCATTCTCGGCGCGGCGAGCTCACGCGTCGTGCAATTTGCCGCGAAGCTTTGCTTCTAGTTTTAGTCACGTGCAGCCTCCGCTGAGCGCCCATTTTTTTCGCCGTCACCATGGCAGTGATCGTCAGGATGGCTCTACTTGTTGGCAATCACAGGGGAAACTGCGTCAATTGGCTGCAGAGGCGTGACGCGGCGCAAGTCTGGACGAAATCCCCTCGGCTAGCGACGTTTTGTCATAGTGGATTCTCATTTCTGTAACACTGCTATGATATTCGGTAGTTCACACCTGCAAGCCCGCCTCCGATATTGACCTATATGCTTGTCGCTAAAGGGCTTAGAATGGACTGCAGATTTGGAGAGACAATTGCGACAAAACGTAGGTTCCGGTAGCTCGGTGGGTGCCAGCACTCAGAGGTCCGCCACTCCAAATTAGACTGGCGCAAACCGCAGCTCTTGTGGAATAATGCGACACCTTAGCGGTCGGAATTTGACGGCACGCCTATCGGCGACCGCTCGTCAATGATTCTGAGTGCAGAAGATTTCAAAGCACCAAGGAGGCAGTATGTTGCATCTACGCGCTCGTTTGCGCGAGTGTCTGGGGGCTAGTGTCCTCATCCAGGCTCTTGCATGTTTAGCAATTGCGGCGCTTCTGGCCGTGACACCGACGACTCTATGGGGGCAGACCACTATTTCGACGGGGAGCATCCAGGGGACTGTCAATGACCAATCGGGCGCGGTGGTTCCCGGCGCGAGCGTTATCGTTTCGAGCCAAGCGACGGGACGAAGCATCAAGCTTGTCACCACGGGGAGTGGAACATACGCCTCTGGTGCGTTGATCCCCGGCGATTACGTGGTTCGGGTAGAAGCTAAGGGGTTCAACACGGTGACCCTACCCGTGACCGTTCAGGTGGGCGTAACCTCCCCGGGCAATGTGACGCTCGAAGTGGGCAAGGAAACCACCGTGATCTCAATTGAATCCACGGGGATCAGTGTGAACACGGAGCAAGCCACGGTTCAGGGAGTCCTAACCGCCCGCCAAATCGACGCCTTGCCCTCGGACGGGCGGAGCTTCCTCGATCTCGCGGCCATTGAGCCCGGGATCCAAATCCAGGACGGGGGAGGCTTCGACCCCACGAAAAATGGCTACTCTGCGATCTCGGTGGGGGGCCGTCAGGGCCGCACGACCCGCATCGAGTTGGATGGCGTTGACATCACCGACGAAACCGTGGGCACTACGGTGCAAAACATCCCCCTGAGTGCCATTCAAGAGTTTTCGATCTCCCAGTCCTCGCTCGACATTTCCACGGAGCTCACCTCCTCGGGCGCCGCCAATATTGTGACTCGGTCGGGCAGCAACCAGTTCCATGGCGAGAGCTTTCTTTATGCTCGGAGCGACAAGACCTCGGCTCGCTATGGTCAAACCAAAGTGCCCTTCGATCGCCAGCAGTATGGGGTGCGTTTTGGCGGCCCACTGATCAAGGACAGGCTCTTCTTTTTTGCGGATTGGGAGCGGACGGTTCAAGACCTGCAACAGTCTGTCACCCTGCCGGCCCCGTTCACGGCCCTGTCCGGTTCTTTCAATTCGCCTTATCACGAGAGCATGCTGGTGGGTCGGCTCGACTGGCAAATCAGGTCCAACTGGCGAGCTTTCTACCGCTGGACCTACGATCAAAACAACAACGAGGCTCCGTACGTTCCCAACACTTACGAGCCTTACTCCAACCGCGACAACACCCCCGTCCAAGCCGCGGGTTTGGACGTGACCATGGGGAGCTGGAGCCACGCGTTTCGGTTCGGCTATACCCGCTTCCGCAACGCCATCGCTGATTCGCAATCACGCAAATCGACGATTGACGTGGCCCCCGGAGTTAACGTCCACATCGGGCCACTCACCGGCTGCACGGGCGCGGGAGACGTTTTCTGTTCCGGCATCAACATCCTTGCTCCCCAGGCGACGGTGCAGCACAACACGCAATTCAAGTATGACGGCAGCAAGATTATTGGATCCCACATTATTCGGTACGGGATAGGAGTCAACCGAATCCTCGGCGGGGGATACGCCAGCTTCTACTCGGCCCAGCCAATCCTCCGGGGCAGCTTTACTGCCAGTACCCGGGCCTTCGCCGCCGCCGGGCCTTTCCCGGGAGGAGCTTCGAACCCTCTCAACTATCCAGTCGGCCGCGGCAGATTCGGGAACGGCCAGGGATTTTTCACTGAGATTCCCCAATTGGGATTCCCGGCCGGCGGGCAATTTGACACCCGTTTCGCCTGGTACATCGGGGATACCTGGAAGGCGCGACGCAATTTGACGATCAGTTACGGAGTCCGATACGTCCGCGACACGGGGCGCAGCGATAGCGATATGCCCGCGATTCCTTTGCTCGATGAGTGGGGCGCGGGACTGGGCAACCAGGTCCATCAGCCCAATAAGAACTTTGCCCCGCAGTTGGGGATTGCCTGGTCCCCGGGGAGCACCGGCAAGACGGTCCTTCGCGCGGGCGCCGGCCTCTACTATGAAAACGCGATTTTCAACAACATCCTGTTCGACCGCCCGGGCCGCCTAACCAAGGGGCTCTTCTTCGGCATTCAGGACTTTTGCCCCGCGGGCGCCCTTCTCCTTCCCGATGGAACCTCCATCGACACGTCGAATATCTGCGGCGCGCCGATCGGCACCGTGGTCGATCAAGTCATCGCACTTGAGCACGTGTTCCAGAATGCGGTTGCGGCGGCAGGTGCTACGGCGAACCCGAACTACATCGGTGAGAACTATGCCCAAGGAGATTCCTCCACCGGCAACGTGTTCATCGCACCGAACTACCGCACGCCGTTTTCCTGGCAGTTCAACGTCGGCGTCCAACGCGAGCTCAAGCCCGGCACGATCTTAAGCGTGGACTATGTCCGGAATGTTGGCCTGCACTACCTGCTTTCCTTTGACGTGAATCACATTGGCGACTCGCGCTATTTGAACAAAACGGCGGCGATGAATGCGATTGACGCGACCAACGACGGCTTCGGATGCCCGCTGGGGACAGCCGGCATCAATTGCGCGGTTGCCGCCGGAGCCGGTATAGGAGACTATGCCGGTAACGGCCTGGACTCGGGGAAGCAATACCTGAGCGGCTTTCCCGCCTTCATGTTCGGCCTCACTCCCGACACGGGCGCGGCCTTCCCGGGCATGAACCCCAATCTGGGCGAGATGCAGATGCTCTTCCCCATCGGGCGCTCCGTCTACAATGCTCTGCAAGTCGCGCTGCGGTCGAACAAAGACAATCCCTTCCGCGGCGTAAGGAACATGGGCCTGCTGGTTACCTACTCACTTTCGAGATTCAAGAGCCTGGTAGCCGATCAGGACTTTGTGGAAGGCGCTACCAGCGACAGAAACATCAATGCTTTCTTCGGGCCCACGGGTCTTGACCGTACGCATCAGATTGGGTTCGGCACTTCCATGGATTTCCCGTACGCGTTCCGGCTCGCCTTCAACGGGCGCGTTGCCACGGCACTTCCTCGAACGCTCACCCTGCCCGCCGGAACCGATCCAGGAGCGCTCTTCTACAGCGACTGGTACGGTGATGGGAGCAATCAGGGACACCTCCTTCCGGGGACCAACATCGGCTCCTTCGGACGCGACGTTAAACTGGGTGACCTCAACAGCGTGATTAACAGCTACAACAGCACCGTCGCGGGTACCCTCACCCCTGCCGGACAGGCACTCGTGGATGCGGGGCTGTTCACGAAGGATCAGTTGACCGCATTGGGCGGCGCCATGGAAACGGTTTCCCCCCCACCGGCCGGTCAAATAGGCAACCCACCTTCTCTGAATGTCAGCACGCGGTTCGGCTGGGTTCTGAGACCGGGCAAAGTCTGGAGTTCCGTGCCGGAGACCTTCACCATCGAGCCCAGTATCTCCATCTTCAACCTCTTCAACTTCGCGAACTTCGGCCGTCTGGATGGAGAGCTCAACGGTGGAGCCCTTTCGCCCAACGGTACCACCAGGGGAGACCGGACCAATCGTGTCTATTTTGGCTCGGGCATCTTCTCCTCGGGCGGTCCCCGCATGTTTGAATGGGGCATCCGCGTGACGTTCTAAAGGCTCGACTCCTGAAGTTGGTAACTCTTCCGCCCCCCGCGGCATCACCTCGATGCCGCGGGGTTTGTTTTTGTAGCACCCGCCTTTAGGCGGGCAGAAGCTGCCGTCCACCTTCAGGTTTCAGTAGAGAGATTCCTGATGGCTGGGCGCTGATGGCTGACGGCTGAAGGCAGTGAATTGCCGGGCTGAAGCCCGGCGCTACGCGGGCACGTGACGCGAATGACTTGCCATGCGGGGTTGTGGTAGCATGTCAAGGTAGTAGAGCCATTCAGCGGGGGCCCGCCACCGCGGGTCGCGAATCTGTCGGAAAGGAAAGACGACCCATGTCCGGCCATTCCAAGTGGGCAACCATCAAGCACAAGAAGGGCGCGGCGGACGCGCGCCGCGGGAAGGTTTTCACCAAACTCATCAAGGAAATCACGGTCGCAGCACGCATCGGCGGGGGAGACCCGGACGCCAATCCCCGCTTGCGCACCGCCATCGTCGCCGCCAAGGCCGAAAACATGCCGGCCGATAACATCAAACGCGCCATCCAGAAAGGTACCGGCGAACTGCCCGGCGCGACTTACGAAGAATCGGTGTTCGAAGGCTACGGCCCGGGCGGCGTGGCCATGATGCTGGAGGTCGCGACGGACAACCGCAACCGCACCATCTCCGAGATTCGCCATATCCTTTCGAAGAACGGCGGCAACCTGGGCGAGCACGGCTGCGTCTCCTGGATGTTCAGCAAGAAGGGCTACGTCGTGGTGGGGAAAGAGAACACCGACGAAGAAACCCTGCTGAACCTGGTCACCGACGCAGGCGCCGAGGATATGCGCGATGACGGCAGCCAGTGGGAAGTGATCACCCCGCCGGAGGCCTTTCATCAAGTGGCGGAGAAGCTGAAGAGCGCGGGCATCACACCCACGTCCGCGGAAGTCTCCATGGTGCCACAGTCCAACGTGAAGGTGAGCGGCAAGGGCGCCCAGCAGATGCTGCGGCTCATGGAAGAGCTCGAAGACCACGAAGACGTCCAGCACGTCTATGCCAATTTCGACATTGAGGAAGCGGAACTGCACGCGCTGGCACACGTGAAGTAGCTGCACGTCGCGTCTGCGGGGACGGCCCCGGTACCTTCGAAAGCACAACACCACGCGCCGGACTGCCCATCCCACCTCCGGCGGGAGGGATACGTCGCGTGGGAAACGCTAACGCGGGCCGGCCCATCTAAAACACCATGATGGATAACGATTCAGTGAGGCTCTCGCGAGTCGGCGTGGCCGCCGGGGCTGTGGTGTGGACGCTCCTGGCGGCGGGTGTCGTCTTGGCCCGGTCGCCTGAGGATTACGCCCGCCTGTCCTACACCAAGGTGCTCAAGGGGAGCGTGCCGGAGTACCTCTCGATCAGCGTCGACTCGCAGGGTGAGGGGAGCTACGAAGGGCGCAAACTCGATGAGCCGCCCGCACCCCATCCCTTGAAGCTCTCGGCGGCGACCACGCAGCGGCTCTTCAGCCTGACGGAGACGATGGACAATTTCCAGGGCGTGGAGTTGGAGAGCCACAAGAAAGTGGCGAACCTCGGCCTCAAGACACTGGTTTACGAGCGGGACGGCCGGAGAAACCAGGTGGAATTCAACTACACCCAGCGGCGCAACGCGCAGCTGTTGGCTGAGCTCTTCGAGAAAATCGCCAGCGTCGAGCAGCACATTCTGATCCTCGAGCATGCGATGAAGTACGATCATTTGAGCCTCCCGAAGGAGCTCCTGCAGATTCAGATTGACCTCGACAAACGCGCTCTCGCCGACCCGGAGTTGCTCGCGCCCTCCCTGGAGAAGATCGCCAAGAACCCGCGCTTCCTGCACCTGGCGCAGGCCCGCGCCCAAACGATCCTGCAGCGCCTGCAGAACACCAATTAGGCAATCGCCCGTTTCCGTTAACCAGTATGAAAACGGTGGTGGGAATAGGTAACCCTTTGGCTGTATCCGGCGTCTACTGTAGTGTATGATGGTCGTCGGGGTCCCGCCGACCTGCCCCGACGGGAAGGAGGCCCGCCATGAGAGTCCCATTGCGCCTGGCACTTCTGGGAATTGGTGTCTTCCTTTTTGCGGCATTCGCAGGCGTTCGCGCGTGGGCACAGGAGTACTCCCACGTTCGCATCGTCCGCCTGAGCTTTACCGAAGGGACCGTCTCGGTCCAACGGCCGGACGTGGGGGAATGGGCTGAGGCTCCCACGAATACTCCCATTGAAGAGGGCTTCAAGCTCCAGACAGACGAAAACAGCTTTGCGGAAGTGGAGTTCGAGAACTCCTCCACCGCTCGCCTTGGCCGGCTCTCCTTGCTCGAATTCACCCAGCTCGCGCTCGCCCCCAGCGGGGCGAAGGCGAACCGAATTACCCTCCACCAGGGCTACGCCACGTTCAACACCCTGCCGGAAGGCGACGACTTTTATGAAGTCATGGCCGGGGACGCGACCCTGACCCCGCAGGGCAAAACCCGCTTCCGTGTGGACTTTGAAGAAGGGATGGTGGTGGTCAAGGTCTTCAAAGGTTCCGTGGAGGTGATGAGCCCCGAGGGCACGGGCACGCTGGGCAAGAACACCGTGCTGGAAATCCTCCCCGGCGGGGAAGAGCCTTTCCAGCTTTCCCAGGGCATCACCAAGGACGCGTGGGACGAGTGGGTCGAGGAGCGCGAGAATCGAGTGGAGACGGTTCGGAATGTGGGCGCTCCGGCCCTCTATTCGAACAATGTCAGCGACCTGATGTTCGGCTCCATGGATTTGGTTTACTACGGAAACTGGGTGAATCTGCCAGGCTATGGCCCGGGCTGGTTACCCGCGGCCGGCCCCGGCTGGTCGCCCTTTACGGTCGGGCGCTGGTGCTGGTATCCCTCGTTCGGATACACGTGGATTTCCTATGAGCCCTGGGGTTGGCTACCCTACCATTACGGCGCCTGGATTTATGATCCAACCATCGGCTGGTGCTGGATTCCGACCGGCGTCAACATCTGGCAGCCCGCCGTGGTCAACTGGTACCGCGGGCCGGGCTGGGTGGGCTGGGCTCCGATGTCACCCATGACCGGTGGAACTAAGAATCATTGCCCCCGCACCCAAGGCTGCGTGACGACGGTCAACGACGACGCATTCCGCACCGGCAGGCCCATCCACCCGGACGGAGTCCGCTGGACGAATCACTACGAAGGCCAGCCCGTCGCCCAGCCGGAGCTTGCTCCCGAGCGTCAGGCCTGGCTTCCAGGGGCGCCTTACACTGGCACCGGGGCATTCCGTGGTCAAGTCGGTGAGTCAACCGGCCGGATGCTGCCTGGAAGGACGCCGGTTGCAGCAGAGCGAACTGACAACCCCCCCGCGGGCACTTCGACAGGCCGCGTGTTCCCCAAGTCACCGGCAGCCAATGCCATCGGCAGCCGCACCCCAGCGAGTAATGAAACGGGCATCGTGTTCGATCCCGAGCAGCGGCGATATGTGAACAATCCTTCCAGCCCGCAGGCTCCCGCCTCCGCCCCGGCGACTGCTGCAAGGCCGAGCACGGGCACACCCTCCCCTGCCTCGGGATTGATCGGCAGGCAGCCTGGGCCTCATGGGAACTACCCGGTGCCCGCTGCCGCCGGCGTCAACAGCACACGGCCCGTCTCTGATCGCACGCCAGCGAATGCGCCTGGAGTAGTACGGTCGGGTGACTGGGATACGCGCGACCGCGGCCCCAGCGACCTTTTTGGCTCGCGAGGAGTAGGAGGGCGTTCCAACGATACCTCCTCCGGTGCGTCGTCTTCTCGCAGCGCGCCCAGCGGCGCATCGCGCTCCGAGAGCGGCTCCCGCGCCGGCTCGCTGATTGGCCCATCCTCGCGCTCGGAAAGCGGCGTGCGGAGCGGGGGCAGCAACCCCGGAGCGTCCAGCAGCGGTCGCTCGGGCGGCTGGAGCGGCGGCTCAAGTGGCGGCTCGCACAGCCCGGGAAGCGGGGGCGGAGTTTCTTCCGGCGGCGGCTCCCGCGGCTCGGTTGGAGGCGGTGGAGCCAGCAGCGGCGGCGGACACTCCAGCGCCAACTCTCGACGCTGACCCATTCCTGAAAGCACGCCCGACCGGGACGAGTTCAGTCGGTCCCGGCCTTTTCTTTTGTCCGAACAACGGCCTTTCAATTGGAAGGGAGCAGCGGCTTCGCGGTCAGGAGACGATGATCCCTGCGTAGCCGACGACTGCCGAGCGGTCGCCGCTCGTGTCGGCGGAGGTAGCGTATTTGACTAGCTCGGCCTGGCGCGCACCCATTTCCTTTGCAAAGGTGAGCATGGCGATTGCCGGGCCGTAGCCGCACATGGAAATATCTTCGCGCTGAAGCACGTCGTAAAGCCCCTCGGGATCAAGGGCCAGAATCTTCTCGATCGCCTTTCCGTCCTTCACTCGCGTGATGCTATCCGGCTCGTAATGGTTCATGTCGCTCGAGGCAATCACCAGGAAGGGTTGCTGGACCCGCCGGGCAGCTTGCGCGAGCCCGCGGCCCAGCGATTCGAGACCAGCATAGCGTGTGGCCCCAATCGCAATCGGCACGAACGTGAATTCCTTGACCGTGCGCTGCAGGAAAGGCAGTTGGACTTCGAGCGAATGTTCGTCCGCGTGCGCCGCAGCGTCATCCGTCACCAAGTGACAGCTCGCGTGCACTTCGCGGGCGAGCGCGCTCTCAATCGGAACCTGGCCGAGCGGCGTAAGCCAACTGCCGCTCGACATCATCGCCAGCGGCGCGCCGCGCCCCGAGTGGTTCGGGCAAAGGATCACGTAGGACGTTCGCGCCGGGAGGCGCCGATAAACAGCGCCCGCAACATGCCCCGAATACATATAGCCCGCGTGCGGAACCAAGCACCCGAGCGCGCTCGCAACTATCTCCGCAGCTTCAGGCGGGGGGGCAAGGTATTTTTCCAGGTCCCGGCTGAGCGTCTCCGCTCTGCCCGGATAAAAGCGCCCAGCGACCGCGGGCTGGCGCACGGAGGGGTACTGCATAGGAAAAATCGTAGACTCACCCTGGGCGAGTGTCAAGCGAAGGTGAGAAGAGCGGGGAGCATCCTAACGGGCGTCTTCGTCCACGCTGATCTTCAGCGCCCGGAGGAACTGCGCATCCTGGTTGGTGAGGTGAAACTCCGCTTCGTGGTGCTTGTCCGGCGAGAGCTTTTGGCGGTGGACCAGATTCCCTTCTCCGCGCTTGTTGAAGCCGATGGTGACTTCGAGCACGAGGAATAGATCGTAACCCGCGGCGCGAATGCGCCCCATGACGTCGGCAATTCGATCCGATTCCGCCAGTGACTCATTGATGGCGTAGCCGAGTTCTTTCACCAGCCGCTTGAATTGGTCGTCAAGTTCCACAGGTCACCCCGCCTTCCCAAGGTTCGGCCGAGAACCTGATTCTATGACTCGCCTCGAACCAGTGTCAAGAAGCACCCCATAACCTGAACTTTTCCTATGAGTTGGACGCTGGCCTCTGCACAGGCGGCCTCCGCCAGAGCCCGGCGAATATAGCCCAGCCCCAGGATCGACTCACCGCGCGGCAACCCGGTCGGCCGAAGACGTTGGTATAATCCGCCCCGCGAGCGGACACGTGTCCAGGCAAATAGCCAGTTACTTCTGGGGACCTTCATTTCGCCCCGCACAAGGTAGTGCAGAACAGACGCGAACCAAGGAGGCAGGCGATGCTCAAAGAATTTAAAGAATTCGCAATGCGTGGGAACGTGCTCGATATGGCCATCGGGATCATCCTCGGGGCCGCGTTCGGCAAGATCGTCAGTTCATTTGTGGCTGACATCCTCATGCCCCCCGTCGGGCTACTTCTGGCAAAAGTCGATTTCTCGAACATGTTCATCAACCTCGGCGAAGGCACCTACGCCAAACTGGCGGAGGCGAAGGCCGCTGGCGTTCCCACCATGAACTACGGCCTCTTCGCCAACAGCGTCATCGACTTCCTGATTGTGTCCTTTGCGATCTTTCTGCTCGTCAGGCAGGTCAATCGCTTGAAAAGGGCGCCAGCGCCCGCCCCCGCCGCTCCCACGACGAAGGACTGCCCGTTCTGCTTGACCGCGATTCCCCTCAAGGCCGTCCGCTGCCCAGCCTGCACATCGGAAATCAAAGCCGGATAGGGGCCGCAGGCGTTATGTCGTGAGGCATGGGCACGAGATTTGACTGTCTCTCGTTTCCTTTCTAAGATACTTGGGTCCGAGGTGTGAGCGACAAACTGGAGATCGAGGTGGGATTTTGGGCAAGCTCGGCGAATTGTTGGGCCGCTGGCTGCGCCACGCGGAGCGCCTTTTCCATATGTTGGTCGGCCTGGTTTTTCTCGTGTTGACCGTGGCCGGGGCCGGAGTTTCCTTTGCAGAGTGGCAGTACTATCAGCGGACGCCGTCCGTGGGCTTGGTGCGCTTTGGACTGCTGGCGGGCTTCACAGGACTGCTGTTCATCTTTTGCCTTTATTCTTTTCTGAAAGCGCGCAGCGTGCGATAGGATTTGAAATCGCAGGGCATGGGGAACCGAACAAAGGAATCGAAGTCCGGCCCTCTTCCCTGCCTCCCATAAGCTGTCAACTTCTCCCAGCATGAATTCCCGGAACGACGCGAAGGCCGACAAGAAGTTCAAGACCGCGTCGGGCCTTGAACTGAAGGAATCCTACCGACCCGAAGACCTGGACGGATGGAGTCCGGAGCCGGACCTTGGCCTCCCCGGTGACTATCCCTTCACGCGAGGCATCCATCCCACCGGCTACCGGAGCCGGCTGTGGACGATGCGCCAGTACGCCGGCTTCGGAACGGCGCAGGAGTCGAACGCGCGCTTCCGTTACCTGCTCTCCCAGGGGCAGACCGGTCTCTCCGTGGCCTTCGACCTTCCCACTCAAATCGGCCTCGATTCCGACCATCCCCTGGCGCGCGGAGAGGTGGGCCGCGTCGGCGTCGCCATCGATTCTCTCGAGGACATGGAAGTCCTCTTCGCGGGCATCCCGCTCGAGCGGGTGTCCACTTCCATGACCATCAACGCTACCGCGGCGATCCTTCTCGCTCTCTACTTCGCCGTGGCAGAAAAACAGGGCGCCGATCTCAGAAAAATCTCCGGCACCGTCCAGAACGATGTCCTCAAGGAATACATTGCGCGCGGTACGTACATTTACCCCCCACAGGCGGCGCTGCGGATCGTCACCGATATCTTTGCCTTCTGCCACGAGCACGCGCCGGAGTGGAACACCATCTCGATTAGCGGCTACCACATTCGCGAGGCTGGCTCGACCGCCGTCCAGGAAGTGGCGTTCACGCTCGCCAACGCCATCGCCTACGTCGAAGCCGCCCGCGCCCGCGGCCTCAATGTGGACGACTTCGCACCGCGCCTCTCCTTCTTCCTCGCCGCGCACAACGATTTACTGGAAGAAGTGGCCAAGTTCCGTGCCGCACGGCGGCTGTGGGCACGCCTCATGCACGAGCGCTTTGCGGCACAAAATCCCCGCTCCTGGATGTTCCGTTTCCACACGCAGACCGCAGGCTCGACGCTCACCGCCCAGCAGCCGGACGTGAATCTCGTACGGGTCACCCTGCAGGCGCTGGCAGCCGTGCTGGGCGGGACGCAGTCCTTGCACACCAACGCCCGCGACGAAGCGCTCGCCCTCCCTACCGAAGCTTCGGCGCTCCTGGCGCTGCGCACGCAGCAGATCATCGCGCAAGAAAGCGGCGTGGCCCACACCGTAGACCCTCTGGCGGGGTCTTACGCCCTCGAGACGCTCACCGGCCACATCGAGCAGGCTGCCCAGGAATACTTGCGCAAGATTGACGCCGTGGGCGGAGTCCTGCGCGCCATCGAAACCGGATACATTCAGCGCGAAATCCAGCAGGCCGCCTACGAGTACCAGAAGAGTGTGGAATCCGGCGAGCGAGTGGTGGTGGGCGTAAACCGTTACGCCTCGGATGCCACCACGCCGCCGACTCTGCGCATTAACCCCGAAATCGAGCGCGCACAGGTCGCGCGGCTAGCGGATCTTCGCGCGCGTCGCGACGGCGCAAAGGTTGAGGCGGCTCTCCTAGAGGTCGAGGAAACAGCTCGTTCAGAGCGCAACCTGATGCCCGCGATCCTCAATGCCGTGAAAGCCTTCGCGACGGTGGGCGAGATTTCTGATACTCTGCGCAAGGTGTTCGGTGAGCATCAAGAATCGGTTGTCATCTGAAGCTAGTTTTGAGCAAGACCTGAAAAGCAAGAAGCTGTTCGCTCGTCACTCGTCACTACTCACATGTCACTGGTTTCCAAATGGCCACACTCCAATTCCTGGGCGCGACCGGAACCGTAACCGGCTCCAAGTATCTCCTCGAAGCGGGCGGCGAACGCCTGATGGTCGATTGCGGGCTCTTCCAGGGCGACAAGGAACTGCGCCTGCGTAACTGGAACCCTTTGCCGATACCCCCCTCGAGCATCCAGTGGCTGGTTCTGACGCACGCTCACCTGGATCACATCGGCTACATTCCGCGCCTCATCAAAGACGGCTTCCGCGGCCAAATCCTCGCTTCCACGGCCACCGTCGAACTGGCCCGTCTGGTGCTGCCGGATTCCGGGCACCTGCAGGAAGAAGACGCCGAATACGCCAATTTCAAGGGGTTCAGCAAGCACAAGCCCGCCCTGCCGCTCTACACCTACGATGAGGCCGTGAAGTCGCTCGAATCCTTCCGGGCGATTGATGACACGCAGCCTCTCGAACTCTCTCCGCATTACACGCTGCGCTTCCACCGCGCCGGGCACATCCTGGGCGCGCGGATGATCGAGGCGACCGTCCGCGACAACGGCAGCACGCGCAAGGTGCTTTTCTCCGGCGACCTCGGGCGGTTTCCGCAGTTGATCCTCTACGAGCCCGTCGTGCCCGACGGCGCGGACTATTTGCTGGTCGAATCCACCTACGGCGACCGCCTCCACCCGCAGGACGACTTCCGCGCGCGCCTCGCCAGCATCGTTGAGAGCACCGCGGGCCGCGGCGGCACCGTGGTGATTCCCTCTTTCGCCGTCGGCCGCACGCAGGAATTGCTCTACCTGCTCCGTGAACTCATTGAGGAGGGTAAGCTGCATTCCCTCCCCGTTCACGTGGACAGCCCGATGGGGATCGACGTCACCAACATTTACCTTCGCCACACAGAAGAGCACGACCTGGAAACGCAAGCCGTCGAATCCCGCGGCCTCAAGCCCTTTTCCCCGCCCGATGTGCACTTCGATCGCACCAAGGAACAGTCGATTGCTCTCAACACCGCTCACTATCCCATGATCATCATCTCAGCGAGCGGCATGGCGACGGGCGGGCGCGTCCTCCACCATCTGGAACGCTGCCTACCCGACCATCGCAACACGGTTCTCTTCGTGGGATTTCAGGGAGCGGGAACGCGTGGCCGGAGCATCCAGTCCGGAGCGGAAGCCGTCAAAATGCACGGGCGTGAAGTGCGCATCCGCGCGCGGATTGAGACCTTAGAGAACCTCAGCGCGCACGCCGATTACGGCGAAATGCTCGGCTGGCTCGGCCAGTTCCACAAGCCGCCGGGTCGCACGTTTCTCGTGCACGGCGAGCCGCCCGCGACCGAGGCCTTGCGTCAGAGGATCTCAGAACAGTTGCACTGGGACGTCGCCATCCCAACCTACCTTCAGAAAATGCCGCTCTAAGGATTCCGGGGACGCCCTTCCAATGGCGTGAGGTCTAATGTCCTAGCCACGCGCCGAGCAATCGTCGCGCCAGCACGAGTTGCCCCGCGTGATCAGCCACGAGCTGCGCGCGTGGCCAGCAGGCCGGCAACCAGCTTCTCAAAATGCAGATACGCTTCCCGCGCCGAAGCACGAAGAGGAGGTACTCGCGCAGAGCCCGATTTTCTTGATCGAATCCTCGCGCCCGCCAGTGGACTCCCGCGGCCTGGTTTTCGTCCCGTTTCTTGCTTTGCGCTTCGCCTTCGGCGTCAGTTTATCCTTTTGCACGCCGTGCGGAGCCACACGCGACCAGCACGAATCATGGCTCGCATACACACGAACGGAGATGGTCACAACCCCGCGGGTGGAGGTTCGGTGGGAGCGAGCCCGAGCGTTTCCGCAACGCCCCGCATGGCTTCGATGCAGAAGCTGATGTGCTCGTCGAGAGGGACACCCAGCTCTTCGGCGCCTTTGAAGATATCTTCCCGGCTCACCGAGCGCGCGAACGCTTTGTCCTTCATCCGCTTGCGGACGGACTTGGCCTCGAGCGTCGCAAGGCGGTCCGGCCGGACGAGCGCGCAAGCGGTGATGAAGCCCGCCAGCTCGTCGCACGCGAACAGCACCTTGGCCATTTGCGTGTCGCGTGGCACGCCCGTGTAATCCGCATGGCCCAGGATGGCGCGGCGTACCTCCTCGGAATATCCCTTCTCATTCAGAATCTCGTTGCCCTTCAGCGGATGGTCGGGAGCGTTAGGGTACATTTCGTAGTCGAAATCATGAATCAATCCCACTACGCCCCACTTGCTCTCGTCTTCGCCGAATTTGCGGGCGTACGCCAGCAGGCACGCTTCGACAGCCAGTGCGTGCTTCCTCAGGTTTTCGTTCTTCGTGTATTCGCAGAGCAGGTCCCACGCTGCTTGGCGGTCCATCAACTCTCCCCCAGATACTGGAGGCGTCATTATACCCTGGCACGGGTACCAACCCAAGACAAACGTCGAACGCCTCGTGCAATGGGGAGCCGGTTGCTTACTCGTTACGGCCGGCGTTAGAATGCGCGCGGTGCCGAAAGCTTGGCGAGATGAATCCCGCTCGGCAACCTTGCTTGAGCCGAGTTGTCCGGGAGGCGACCTCCATGAAGATCTGCCCAAAATGCGGAAGCGAGTTCCCTGACGATTGGAGTTTCTGCGGTCAATGTGCTACGACGTTGGTCTCCAAACAGGCCGGAGTTGCCCCTCCCCAGGTTCCGGCGATCCCTCCAGCACCTTCGGCTGCCCGGGATACTTCTCAGGGGCCGACGCTGGGCTCACTAGGCGCGCGCGTCGTCGCTCACTTGATTGATTTGGTTTTTCTTGCGCTGGCTTTCTGGATGACGGGCACGGCCTACGGGGCGTGGTTCGGTGGCCTCACGGAATCCGGATTCAACCTCAACGGCCTGCCAGCTCTTGTCATCATCACGTTCACCCTCATTTTCTTTCTCATCTACCTCATTGTCTTCGAAGGGTTAGTAGGCGCGACACCCGGAAAACTCATCCTGGGATTGCGCGTTAAGACAGTTGGTGGGCAAGCTTGCAGCATGGCCCAGGCGACGGTGCGCAATCTGCTTCGCATCGCGGACGGGATGTTCTTCTATCTGGTCGGTCTGATCACCGCGCTGGTTACGAAGAAAAGGCAGCGCGTCGGCGACCTCGCCGCGCATACGCTCGTGACCAGAGAGAGTTACGGGACCGCGAAGCGCGCCGGGGCAGTGATTTTTCTTCTTGCCTGTCTCGTGGGTGTCATCTTCGCGTCGATATATCTGCGCCGGCATCCGCGCGTTCCCATCGCGGCATTTGGGATCACCAATGTGCGCTTCGCAGATTCGGAAACTGCACCACCCAGGGTGAATCCCCGCTACAAACCGGAAGAGGAAGTTGGGCTGTACTACGAGGTCGCGGGCTACAAGCGTGATCCGGACGGACAAATCGCCGTCGTCACCCAGAACCAACTCCTCGCTCCCGATGGGAAACCCTTTTTCGAGAACAAGACCATTGAGACAAAGCAGAAAGTGGCAGCAGACGCCAGCCCCGTCAAGATGCACTTCACGATAGGTCTGCCGCCCTGGGCGCCTCCCGGTCAATACACCATCAACCTTCAGGGTGAAGACCAGGTCGCCCACAAGACGCAATCGGCCAGCCCCACGTTTTCGGTGGACGCGCCGCCTACCGAAACCAGCGCCACGTTTGTGGCGAAGAACATCGAATTGGCAGCCAGTCGCGACGGTGCCGCACTCAGCCCGCCCCTCTTTACAGCCGGCCAGAGCGTCTGGCT
>Ga0315280_10004109_pt1 | contig 21778 bp, 26 predicted proteins | sample YL17G06_40_MG_FD_203697 | JGI IMG/M metagenome (GOLD analysis project Ga0315280, IMG submission 203697) | Sediment microbial communities from Yellowstone Lake, YNP, Wyoming, USA - YL17G06_40 | ecosystem: Environmental > Aquatic > Freshwater > Lake > Sediment | place: USA: Wyoming | collected...
GCGCTTGGAAATCCTGCGGAAGACGGGATTTCCACATTCCCACAGCGCCGGCGGTAACTCTTTTTCCTTCAGTCCAAGGCGTTTTCCGCCCCTTGCGAGGTGTCACGGATCTATCTGAACGAGTACATCTACCGTATTGCATGGAACTGTACAGGTGGCGCCGACCCGCCAAGGTATCGGAGGCCAGGAGCTTCCGATGGCCACTCACGCGCCACGGCGCGTATCGGCCACCTTCGCGAGACCGCGCAAAACACTCGCTCGAAACGTTTCTCTCCACACACCGCGAGAATATGGCAGAATATTCAAGATGCTGTGGGCCAAGGTCCGGCTGAACGGTGAGCGAATTTTTCTACGGCAACAGGTCAGACTGGTGAAAGGGGTTTTCAGATGAGATATATGCTTGGAGTGCTTCTCTCCCTAACGTTGAGCAGCACGGCGCTGGCGGCCGAAGAGAGCAAGGAAGCGGAGCGGCTTAGGAACGCGGCCGAGGTCATCAACGAAATCATGGGGACTCCGGAAAAAGGTATTCCCCAGGACCTTTTGAACAGAGCTGTCTGCGTGGGCGTCATCTCGGTGTATAAGGTAGCCCTCGGCATCGGCGGCAGCTTCGGCCGCGGCGTGCTGGTCTGCCGACGCGGCGGAAACGGGGCGTGGGGGGGACCTTCCATGTTCACCCTGGGTGGTGCGAACATCGGTGTCCAATTGGGCGGGCAGCGCACCGACTTCGTTCTAGTGGTCATGAACGCGAAGGGCGCGCGGAAATTACTGCAAAGCAGGAGCAAGCTGGGTGCCGATGCCTCTGTAGCCGCCGGGCCGGTGGGCCGAACCGCCCAAGCCGCCACCGACATCCAGATGAGCGCTGAGATTCTCACCTATTCGCGTGCGCGCGGCCTGTTTGCTGGCGTGTCGTTAGAGGGGGCCATTTTGAAGCAAGCGCACGGCGCCAACGAGAAACTCTACGGGCGCAAGGTTGACCCGAAAGACATACTCATTTACGGAAGGTTCGGTGTTCCCGCCGCCGCCCAGCCACTCGTTGCTGCGCTGACCAAATACTCGCCTCACGGCGGGCAGCCGTTCAAGGAAAAATAGGAAGGAAAATTGTGGTCGGGGAGGCCCTTCATGGCCCTCCCGTTTTGGACTGCGGCCGCTGCCGTAAGTCCGTAAGGGCACAGCGTGCTGTGCCCGGGCAGATGACCAGCTATCGCCGCTATTTTATCTCCCCGGCGTAGATCTTCATAACCGTGTCCAGGAACTTCAGCGCGTGTTCCCTGGGTCGCTGGAAAGAATTGCGGCCGATGATGGAGCCGAACCCTCCACCGTCGCGGATGGCGCGGACCTCGTCGAACACCGCCTCGTCGCTCTCCTTCTTTGGCCCGCCTGAGAAGATCACGATACGCCTCCCCTGGAACGCGGCTTGCACGACATGGCGAACGCGCTCGGCCTGCGTGGCGATGGGTATGGCGGCCTTTTCATAGACTTTCTTGGCCTCCGCCTGCTCGATGTGGGCAGTGGGCAACTTCACCTTGATGAGGTGCGCGCCCAATTGCGCGGCAATGTGGGCGGCATAGGCGGCCACGTCGATGGCGGTCTCGCCCTCCTTGCTCAAGCTCGTGCCGCGCGGATAGGACCAGACCACCACTGCCAGCCCATGCGCTTTGGCCTCTTCGGCAGCCTCGCGCAGTTGCTGGTACATGGTTTGGGCATGTGCCGAGCCCGGATAAATCGTGAAGCCGATAGCCACGCAACCCAGACGCAGCGCGTCGCGCACGCTGGCGGTCACCGCTGGGAGGGGATCCTTCTCATCGTGCAACAGGTCGTGGCTGTTCATTTTCAGGATGAGGGGAATTTCCCCCGCGTGCCGCGCCGCCGCTGCCTCAATGAACCCCAGCGGGGCCGCGTAGGCGTTGCACCCTGACTCAATCGCCAATTCGAAGTGATAGTTGGGATCGTAGCCGGGCGGGTTCACCGCGAAGCTGCGCGCCGGGCCATGCTCAAAACCCTGGTCCACCGGCAGAATCACAAACCTGCCGGTTCCCGCCAGGCGGCCGTGGGTCAGCAGCCTGGCCAGGTTGGCCTTCGTCCCTGGGGTGTCACTCTCGTACCAGCTCAGGATTTCTCGGACTCGGTCTGTATATGCACCAGTCGTGGTTGCTGCAGTTTTCGCTCCTGACATCTCATTGCCTCCAGCATGATGGATGAAGAGTTTTGATACCACTTCCAGATTACAAGTCGGGGCAAGGGTGACGCAAGGAGAAATTTGATCGCTGCCAAGATGTCAGCTAGGATCGGCGCGCGGAAATTGGCTGCCAAGTAATGCGGAACATATCCAAAGGTTTGCGGCGGTCATGCTGAGGTATGGGGCAACATAAAGCGTCGCCTCCCAAGGCCAGTCTGCCACCACGAGCCATCCTCTGCCACCAACTCATGGCGGGTGGGGCAACGGTTGTATCACGCCAAAGCGGGTTCCGGTGCGGGTGCTTGTCGGGCGCGCTGCTCGAGCTCGCGGAATGAGCGTGAGACGCCAGACAGCGTCCCGTAGAGATCGTATGCGGGCGTTTGTTCTCGCACCGCATCGTGGTAGGCGACGGCCACAGGCCCAGCCTTGATGAGGTAAAGGAAGTATCGCTCCGCGATTTTCTTCAGGCCCCAGGGAACACCCATGGCCACGAGAAAGATGACAGCCACCGGACCACCGGCTTCTTTGAAAATCCTCGCCGCGAGAAAGCCTAAGCCAGCCAGGATAGACGTCAGAGCCAGAGCCACGACGCCCAGGATTTAGGTAGGCCAGGGTCCGCATGGCCACGTAAGGCCAGGTCCGCGTCAAAATCCCCAAGGTCTTCATTGTTCCCCTCCTCCGTCAGCAGCGCACTCGAGGAGCTTGAACAACTCCTTCTGGCGTGCCGAATCTTCCTACCTGGAGGAACCGAACCTGTAACCGGGTGAGGACCAGACGACCAGCTCGACGGTGAGGATAAAGTAGCCTGTCGCGGGGTGTCAACGCGCCCATGCCTGAGCAAGAGACGCGACCTACTTGCCTTCTGGCCCCGATCTCACCCGCGACTCGGATATCTGCGACGTATCCCGCGAGACCACTCTTTTCGCAATTTCCGGCAGCGGGGAGTATAATCCTCGCAAAAAGCGAAAGGAGTTCTGCCTTCATGTCTAAGGAATCGGATTTCAGTCGTCGCGAATTCTTGAAAACCGGGGCTAAGACCGCCGGCGCTGGGCTTGCCGCGCTCAGCGGCATAGGTTTCATCACTCATCCGGAGAGGATATTTGGCGCGAACGATCGCGTGCGAGTCGCCGTGGTAGGTCTGCATGGGCAGGGATGGGCGCACGTCGAGGAGTACTCCCAGTTGCCCAACGTCGAGGTCGCCGCCCTCTGCGACGTAGACGAGAACGTGCTGAACCAACGCCTGGGCGAAATGGCGAAGAAGGGCTGGAAGAAGCCCGCGACCTTCGTCGATTTGCGGAAGCTGCTGGAAGACAAAACCATTGACGCCATCTCCATCGCCACGCCCAATCACTGGCACTCGCTCCAGGCGATTTGGGGGTGCCAAGCGGGAAAGGACGTTTACGTAGAGAAGCCGCTGTCGCACAACTGGTGGGAAGGCCGCCAACTGGTCCGCGCCGCGCAGAAGCACAACCGTCTCGTCCAGCACGGCACCAACAGCCGTTCCGGCAAGGCCATCCAGGAGGGCATGCAGAAGCTGCGGGAAGGCCTCATCGGGGAGGTGTATCTCTCGCGCGGCCTGTGCTTCAAGTGGCGTAAGTCCATCGGCAAGGCGCCGCAGGAGCCGGTGCCAGCGGGCGTGAATTACGATCTGTGGACAGGTCCCGCACCGATGAAGCCCTTCACCAAGAACCGCTTCCACTACAACTGGCACTGGATCTGGGACACCGGCAACGGCGATTTCGGCAACCAGGGCATCCATGAGGTGGATGTAGCGCGCTGGGGGCTGGACGTGAAGTATCCCAACAAGGTCACCGCCATCGGCGGGCACTTCATGTTCGACGACGACCAGGAAACCCCCAACACCCTCAACGTGGCCTACCAGTTCGATATGCCGGACGGCAAGCGCCGCATGATGGAGTTCGAGGTCCGCCACTGGATCTCAAACCACGAGGCGCTGATTGGTGACCCGAGCTTCGGGGGCGGTGAGGTGCCGGTGGCGCTTGGCAATGTGGCTGCTCAAGCGCCGCGGAAGAGCAAGGGCCCGTTCAACACCATCGGCAACATCTTCTACGGGTCAAAGGGCTATATGGCCATGAACGGCTACGACGCCTATCGGACCTGGCTCGGCGAGGATCAGGAGCCCGGGCCACATGCGGCGGCGGAGGGCAATAACTGGGCGAACTTCATCGACTGCGTGCGCAGCCGGAAGAAGGAAAACCTGAATGCTCCCGTCGAGGAAGGACATATCTCCTGCACGCTCTTGCACCTCGGCAACGTAGCCTATCGCCTGGGCAGGACACTGAACTTCGATCCGGAAAAGGAAATGGCGATCGGCGACGAGGAGGCCAACCGCATGCTCCGCGACGGCGATCGCGGCTATCGCGAACCCTACGTCGTGCCGGAAGAGGTTTAGTGACAGGTAGGGGAGCACCTTCACGGTGCTCCCCACTTCAATCTGTCAGGAACTGCGGTACGGGAGGGCCACAAGGGCCCTCCCCGAAGATCGAACTGGGTAGTCTGATTGACCAGGGTGTTTCGAAGTGCTAGGCTCACTGTAGTGCTTATATGAAGGACGTCCAAAACCATTTTCAGTTCACGGCCGCAGTCTTTAGAGAGGGTAAGCAATACCTTTCTCTCTGCCTCGATTTGGACGTGGCGTCGCAAGGCCGGACCGTCCGCGAGGCGAAGAAGATGCTTGCGGAGGCGGTGTCGCTTTATCTCGAGACATGCTTCGAAACCAATGTGCCGTATCTGCGTCCTGTTCCCAAGGACGAAGACCCACGCTTCCACCCAACTGATAACCTTATCGAGGTGTTTCCACTCAAGGTCGACTTCAGGGTTGAGGCAACGGTTGGATCTGAGACGTAGCGCGCACCAAGTTCCTTTCGAATCCAAATCAGGTTAGCCATTTTTTTGCCGAGCCCCCTTGACAGACGCTGCGTTTTATCTGGCACTCTGACGGTGACAAGCTCGGAGTAGGCGCGATCGATGCCTGGGATCCCTGGGTTTGGCAGAAAAGCTGCGGGCATAGATTCATGCCATTGTCTAGGTTGCCGATTGTCACTCCTAAACGGCTCATCGCTGCTTTGAAGCGGCTTGGCTTCTACGAAGTCCGACAAAACGGAAGCCACCTGCAACTTAAGCGAGGCAATCTGCTGGTGACGGTAACTATGCGTCCCGGTGACTTGAGTCCCGGAGTGCTTCGATCGATCCTGCGCCAAGCGCATCTTTCAGTCGAGGAACTGCGTGAGGTTTTGTAAAGCCGTTCGTGCCAGGGTCGCTTGACAGAGCGTGGCCGGGACTGTGCCCGCCCTCGAGCTTGAATCAAGCGGGAGCGCCGCCATGGCTGCGATTCATCGCAGCGTGCGCGTCGGCCGCTTTTTCATCTTGGCTGTAGCGCTGACCGCAACCCAGTGTCACTATTAACACCGCGGACTTGTCCCGATGCTCAGACTCCCGCCTTCATCCTTTAGCGTTTTTCCCTAGTGTCCAGCCCTTAGTTCCGGTTCTCCGGTCCGTCCCCACCGAGATGCCAAGACCTTCGCCCCGACAGCTCCGCTATCCCGGTCCTCATAATGAAAGACCGTGCTGGCCGGCAAAGCGTTCGAGTTTATTTGGCGAGAAGTTTTGGGGGCTGGTGCCGTCGCTGTATGCCTCGGGAGAACATCGCTGGGGCGGGGCGATCACCAAGCAGGGCTCGACGCTGCTGCGCTGGGCGCTTGGTGCAGGCCGCTCACCAGGCAGCGCGCCGCGCCCGCTTCAGCCCTTACTACCAGCAGCAACGGGAGAGGCTGGGACCCGGCAAGGCGACGGTGGCCCTGGCAAGGAAACTGGCGGTGATCAGCTATTACCGCTGGCGCGCGGCGGAGAGCCGGCCGTGCGGGCGATAGAAACAGTTCGGGAGCGCACCTGGGGTGGCGCATGGTCGGAAGATCGACCCAGAATGTGTGATTAGGACACTCCCGCATCGAATCGAAATCGTGGTCCCACGGGACCGCATAGATGAATGAGCCAAAACTCGGCAGAGGCCGGCGCACCGCCGGAGAGGGACAAGTGTGGCTTCGCTCGCATCCCCCCGCTTTCAGCTGAGGGGGGTTGCTCGCTCCGCCACACAAAACAAAGAACGAGCAAAAAACCTTGACTCCGCCGCCCCCTTCATAGATGCGCTACTTGCTCGCCTCATCAGGGTTGCAGATAGGTCAACGTGATCTACTTGCTCGCCTCATCAGGGTTGCAGATAGGTCAACGTGATCTCGCCCGTCACACTTCCTTCCGGCTGAACGCGGAGAAGCGATTATCAAAGGCTAGCGTGTAGTCGCCGGGCGGCAGCAGCCGGTCAATGGTTCCGTTGGTGACTTTGTCCGTGCTGTAGCAGACCTGCGCCTGATGCCCATTGATCCAGTTTTCGAATTCAGGCGGACTCGCGATCACCACTTGAATGTCATTGCCGGACCCGCCGAAAGCGTGAAAACTGCCGCTAACCCTGGCCCTGATCGCGCCAGCGGGCACGCTGAAGTTGACGTATCGATACGTACCGGACGCAACTTCAAGATTCCCATTGAGGAGCCTCTGGCTCACTGGGTGTGGGATGGGCACCGGGAAAGAAGTCGCCGAGCCTGGGCTTGTCGTTTTATTCCGGGTTGCTATCACCTAGATCAATGCCAGGATCAGGGCGAAGAGAATAAGCGCCGCAACACTGTTTCTGATGCCTTGGGTGGTAGCCGCCTGCGGCGTCGGGATTGGTGCGGTTGCAACTAGGGTGCGATTACAATACCGGCAGACGGTCGCGGCTTCCCGAATGGGCTCGGCGCAGTAGGGACACGGCTTGTAGCCATCCTCCATGGATCACCCCCCAACCGGAATTTCCGTATGGAGCGCAGTTCTTCACCGCACGGTCAGCGTGACGGTTCTGGAGTTCTGTAGCGAACCGGCTGTCGCAGCAATCGTAACGGTATAGGTGCCCGCCGGTGTCCCAGGATTCGTCGGGCCACCTCCGCCGCCCCCGCCCCCACCGCACGCTGCTAGCAACGCAAGGAAAAGACCCAATAGGCCTGCCGAAACGTACAGACCGCGGGCGCGTGTTCTCGCAAACCGCCGAATACCAGCAAGGGCGATTAGGGAAAGGGACATTAGACCAATCCACAGTCCGTAGACGGGTGGTTGCCCAAAAGGGTCCTTGAACGATGCAGATGGCGCCGTCGTAGAAATTGTCAGGTTCGAGGTAGTACCGCTAGCGCCGGGAATTACTGAGCTAGGGGAAAACGAACAGGTGGAACGAGACGGCAGTTTAGAGCACGCCAGCGAAACCGCATTGGTAAACGCCCCATATTGGGGGTTGACGCTTACGGTATACGTGGCCGACCGGCCAGGGCTTACGCTTGCGCTCGACGGCGAGGCACTAATGGCGAAATTCGTTACGGTGATCTGGATGCTGGCGCTCTGAGATAGAGTCACGCCGTTATTTGTGACCGTGAGAGTCCGGTTGTTGGTTCCGAACGGACAGGTGACGGTGGGGCTGACCGCGCTGGCGTTACCGTAGCTTCCCGTCCAACTAAAAGTCAGAGGACAACCAACGGGGTCCGACGATGCACTTCCGTTGAGTGTGACGCTGGCACCATTGGCACTCGTGCCGTTCGCAGTCTGGCTCGGACCCGCATTGGCTGTTGGAACCGTCCCGGTAGCCGCAGCAAGCGCATCCATGCGACCATATCCGAACACGTTGTCGGGTCCGGGAGTGCCGAGGTCCACTGCGGTGTTCAAAATCAGGTTACGGAGGTTTGTGCGCGCGTCCACCTCCGGGAGGGGACCAGTCGCCCCAGCACGTAGACAAGGTGCGGCCTGCAATAGCAGCGCGGCCACTCCAGCGCCATGCGGGGCTGCTGCTGACGTGCCGAAAAATGGACTGTAGAAATTCCCCGCGCCCGTGACCGAAACACCGTCGATCGCCGTCACGTCCGGCTTCAGCCGACCGTCGTTGGTGGGCCCGTTTCCGCTGTATGCCTCAACGGAGTCGGGGGTCGCCCAACCAGCAGCGCCGACTGTTATAACGCTCACGGGAGACCCTGCGGCATCCCCGGGAGCAGTTATACTGCTACGGATGGTGTTGTAGTTGTGATTCTCCCCCGGTCGGCACTAAAGGGACAGGGGGCGCGCTCAGCACGAACATATTGAAGTTGCGCACCCCCGCCGTGTTCTGGGAGTTTTGAATGACGATGCAGAAATCGTCGTCAGCGCCCGTATCGTTTCCGTACCGTATTACCTCCAGCGGATCTTGCGTTCCACTCTGGGTGTCGATACTCCACGCGACGACGTCCGGGAAATTCAGACATCCGAAGATGCCGCTCCTTAGCAAGAACAGGTCGTAGTCATTGTTGGACGCACCGAGTGGGTCATTCCATATCAAAGAGACCCACACCGTTGCTCCTGCTGGCAGATGGATTTGATCGGTGACAGTTGGGCCTAGTCCAAGAACGTCAGAAGTGCTGGCGGTGCGCTGAAACAGGTGCAAGTTGCCAGGGAGACCAACGATAGGCGCCCCGTCCACCCCGGAGTCAAAGAAATCCTCGCGGTAGTGCTGCCTAGCGAAGTTGCTCGGAACCACGAAGCGCGCACGAATCGGGTTCGCGTCGCTGTTAAATGCGCTGGCCGTGTTTGTGGATACAGCGCCTGTGCCGTCATAGGGCATCGCACCAGAAAACCCCAGTGGAGGGATTTCAACAAATTGAATGTCGTCCACAACGACATCCGCGTTCGCAGAAAGAAAGTTGACGGCTTCGTTGAAGTCCAGACTCGTTTCAAAGTTCGCAAACAGCAATTGGGCACCAGGAGCGAGGTCATGGACGATCTCTAGCATCGCTGTACCCTCAGCCCCAGCCTCCAAGTCCCCATCAGCACTAAAAGATTGGGCGGTGATCCCTCCACTCGCCAAAGTGAGGGTTCCGTTCGCGTTCCGGGTTCCTGTTGCGCTGGGCAGGTCGCCAGTGGAGATGGGACTGGGGGTCGCGGTCCTAGGCCCGCATGTGGTGCAGCCCGTAGCGAATATGCCGTTGATGCCATCTGAGATCACGCCGACACGGACGCCCGTGCCGTCCACGCCGAGCATAGATCGTACTTGGTCGGCCTTCAAGATGGCGTCGCCTTGGGTTGTGACCGAGCCAGTGCCTGGAATGCCATAGTCAGGCAGCCTGACGAACCGGACAAAGGGGAGTGCGGCCACCTCTTCGAGACGGGTCACGGGAATGCGGGCCTGCACGATACGTTGCCGCTTGTCTTGCAATTCGATCTTTGCACCGGCGTTTTGAAGCTCGCGCAGGTTCTGCTCCGTGACCTCAGTCACCAAGATGTAAACCTGGACCTCGGCATCCTTGTTGATGCGCATCATGCGAGTGCGAACCGCGTCTCGGCCTGATTTCGGCAGGGTCCTCAGCGAAAAGCCCGTCGGGGGGGCAATTCGTTGCCCTTCGGGAATTAGTCCCCGCTGTTGGGGCAAGGCACGAGCGAGTTCTGCCAAGGGTGTGCTGAGCTTTGGGTGCTTTCTGGGTTCTGGCTCAGGTGTGGCCCCGTCCGGTGCAGCCAAGAACTGTGGGGGAGGCGCTGGGGGGAGGAGCGGGTCAGCGCTCTTGCCCAGTGCCGCTGTGACCTCACCGGGTAAGGCCCCCGGTTGCGGAATGGCGGCGACGGGGATGAGCAGTGCCGTCGCCAGTAAAAGAACTGCAGGTAGTCTGCGCATGGTCACCTCTTTAGGTTGCCCGGATGGTACCAGGCAGGAATTATCGCGGAGCCTGGGCTTCGCTATGCGCTGCCGCGGGAGCACGCCCGCACTTGGGACATTCGGGCGTCAGCACAGACAGCTCTGCTCCGCAGGACGGACAAATCCACTGAGTGAGCGACTTCATGGCAGGCTGCTCGGCGCCGGATTGCACTGTCTTGTGCCATCAACAGGAACCTCGGTCGCTAGCTGCTTGGGGCGGTGGGTGCACTATACCGCACGGTGCCGGACCAGTCAACAGCCGTGTAAGGCCGAAACAGGCCGCTGGCATCCGGCCCACCATGCTGCACTAGTCTCCGCATCCATCCGCAAATGGCGCAAGCAGCAGCGTGAGGATGCTGAGAGCCGTGAACGGCTGGGCCTCGCGCCGAAGCCACGATTCGCATACCTGCCGCTGAACCTCTAGCCTTGGCATCCGACAGGTACCGCCGGTTGACGCCAAACAGTCGCCCAGGTCGCAGACATCAGACATCAAAGAGCGATGCGCGACCCGGTACGCCCGTTCCGGTGGTTGTGGACTACGCGATTGCTGTAGGAGTATGATATTTCAACTGTCGGACTTAATAGACTTGGACAATTCGATAAGGAGGCGTCTGATGGGCGAAGAAAGACACCGACGAATCCTCCCGATCTTGGGGTGGGTGGTCGCCGTGGTTCTCTTGATCCTGTTTCTCGGCTCCCGCTACGAGATCTCGTTTCACAAGAAGTCTGCTCTTGACCAACCCCTTACCAGCACGTCTCCTGCTGGCGAACCATCTGGCACACCAAGCACGGCAACCAAGGCCCGACTAGGAACACCGCAGGCGGCACCTGCTCAGCCGCGTGTGCTTTCTACGCAGGAGCTATTTGATTTGGCCAGCCCTGCGGTTGTGCTCATAGAGGTTTACGACCAGGAAGGGCACAAGCGTGGATTGGGCAGTGGGTTCGTGGCGTCGAGCGACGGTTCCGCGATTACCAACTACCACGTCATTCGGGGTGCTTACAAGGCTACGGCCAAATTTGGCGACGGCACTTTCGCGCCGGTCTCCGGAGTCGTGGCTTACGATCCAGACCACGATGTCGCAGTCATTCGGGTTCAAGCGGCATCCCCGCCGACCTTGCAGCTTGGAAGTGCCGAAGACCTCCGTGTCGGAGACCATGTTGTGGCCATCGGTTCACCACTTGGATTGCAGAACACTATCAGCGAAGGCATTGTCAGCGGGCTTCGTGGGAATGTAATTCAGATGAGCGCTCCTATTAGCCGTGGTTCCAGCGGCGGCCCCGTTCTGGACTCCACCGGCAAAGTCGTAGGCGTTTCGGTTGCGACTGTTACGGCTGGTCAGAACCTGAATTTTGCTGTCCCTATCAATTGGGCGAAGCGATACCTGGGTGCGGCTTCGGCCCGGTTGCTGACGGAGGTGGCGACAGAGAACACCGTTGTGCAACCTTTCCTAGACGGATCTATGTCTGTTCCAGCGGGCCAGGCGCACACCTGGCAAATTCAGGTCAACTCCGATGTCATGAGTGCCGCCGAACTCCACGGCGAAATACACTCAACAGGGGGCTTCGGGGGAGGGGTAACCTTGAGCCTCTATTACGAGGATCGGCTTATCTACAACTGCCCGCGACAGACCCAATGCGCAATCCACGAAGACCTCTCACAAGAGGGGTCGTACACGCTCGTCCTCGACAATAGGCGGTCCCTCATCTTCCCCCGAGAGGTCAGCGGCCAGATCCAACTCCGCTACGTGAAGTAGAGCCGCACAGTCCCGCAGCCGTGCCCTCGCCTGCTCGAAGGCGCGCACGGCGCGCTGGCCCCGCTCGGTGAGCCGCCGCTCAAACGGGTTGATGCTGAGGACCCTTAGGGTCGTCTCCAGCAGCGTCGAGGCGCGACTCAGGTGAGGATCCTGGCGCAGGGCTCGCTCAAGGTAGCGTTGCGCTTCGCGGTAGCTGGCCAGCTCAAAACAAGCCTCACCCGCGCCCCCCAAGGCCGTCGGCAGATTAGGGCGGAGACTCAGCGCCTGCCGGAACAGCTTCAACGCTTGGTCATACTCCCCGGCCCTCAGAAGGAGCGTACCCACCTGCGTGTGAAGCTCGGCGTCGCGTGGCAGGTCAGCGGCCAGCGCAATCAATTCGGACTGGGCCTGTGTCTTCTCCCCGGCTCCCAGCAGGAATTCCGCGAGTTCAAGCCGCGCCTCCCGACGATACTTGGCGGGATCAGCGTCCCACTCGCCATAAATGGCGTTGTGAGAAAGGCCGAGCGCGTCGGAGACGGAGCGCTGGCGCATCGCCAAGCGCGCCAGCTCCAGGTTCACCGTTCCGCTTCCTGGCTGGCTCTCCCAGAGGGTGAGCAGGTAGGCGCGTCCCTCCTGTAGGCGGCCGGCCGCCACGAGCGCCGGCGCTAGCCGCAACCGGTAGAGCGCATTGTCCCGTGAATAGGCCAGCGCGTTGCGGAAGTGCTCCAGCGCTACGTCTGCTCTTCCCGCCTGGAGTTCCGCTTCGCCCCGCGTGTACCACTCCTTCGCGAGCGCGTCTTCTTTAGCGTGATACAACTTGGCAGCGAAGCCCGTGGCAATGAATAGGGCGATCAGAACCACAAAGGTAAACACTAGAAAGGTCTCGCGCCGGACAGACCACAAGAAGGTTCCGCGCTCAGCGCAGAAAGGGCACTCCACCTGACCCCACGGTATCACTTGGCCACATTGAGGACACTTCCGAGCTTGCTCCATTAGCGTCCGGCCTCGACTTGGGGATCGTAGCCGGGATGATAATTCAAAAGAGCACAGCGAGCTAGCCCATCAGGAGTAGCAACCGTTTGGACGATAGCGATAGCTCAGTTAAGCAGTCGGATAGGACCCGGGCGCCAACATCAGCCTAACCGGCAGCAGCCAAGCGAATAGAAGGAAGCAGCGACGCGAGGCTACACGACCTTTGTCGAGCCTGCGTCGCTTACCCAGGCGTTGCGGCCGGGACCCTCAGATCGTTGGTCCGGTCTCTCGACGTGCCGGCCTTGGCCTCGGCGCGGATTTCCGAGTGGCGGATTTGGCCTCCCAAATTCGCCGTCCACGCCAACCATCCTCCGACTGCCAAAGCGAGAACGAAGGCGGTCGCCATCAACCAGCTTGGAAGGGCGACCGCCTGACGATAGCGAATTAACCCTCCCAGAGCCACAAGCCCCAGTATCCCCACACCGATCAGCGCCACGAGCGCCGCGTCTTGGTGCTGTCCGATAAGCTGCGTGGAGACTCCGGGCAGGGATTGCACTAGGTCTGCCGCTGGCTCGCCGGTGAAATAGGTGGGTAGCGCCAGCACGGCCAGCACAACGAAGAATCCAAGGCTGACCCGCTTGAGTTCTTCGCTTCTCCTCACCACAGCAACCAAGAGCAGCAGAATGCCAAACGCCATTCCGATGACCGGGACGTGGTTGAGTATCAAATGGATATGCGCCCAGTTCATATCGCTTACCTTCTCCAGCACAGTCCCAAAACCCTTCTGTCCTGAATCAGACCCGGAACCTAGCCCGGGTGGGCTTCAGGTGAACGAGCCCAGGGCACAGGAAAGCATACTAGGGTTGGTTGGGGGTATCCTCGTGTTTTTGACCAGGACACACCGCTCCCCATCCACGCGGCCTTCGAGCCTGATCCAAGGGGCACGCAATAGTCGAAGGCTGTCCCCGACCACAAGAATTCATGGAACTTTTGCCTGCGCCGCCACGTATCCGAGGGTAAGAAAGGAGTGGCGCTATCATGAAAAGAACTCTCTCTGGGGTTTTTGCACTGATCTGGCTGACAACTGCGACGCTGGCCGTAGCGGCTGAGCGCTGGGTGCACATTAAGGTCGTGGAGGCCGGCGAAGATGGGGAAAGGGTTCGCGTGAACATCCCGCTGAGCCTGGCGGAGAAAGTCCTCCCGGCGATCAAGGCCGACAAGCTGCGAGAGGGCAAGGTGAAAGTGCAGTGCCACGAGCTCGACGAAATCGACCTGCGCGCGCTGGTGGAGGCCGTCCGCACGGCTGAGGACAACGAATACGTCACGGTCGAGTCAAAGCACGAGAACGTGCGGGTAGCCAAGTCGGGTGGGTTCCTGCTGGTCAAAGTGAGTGAGGCCGCACACGAAGCCAAGAAAGCGGCAACAGCTCAAAAGGCCGCGGAAAAGAAGCCCGGCTCGACCGTGGACATCAAGATCCCCTTCACGGTGGTCAACGCCCTGCTTTCCGGGGAAAAGGACGAGCTCAATGTGCTCGCGGCGGTGCGAGCTTTGAACGAGTACGGCGATATCGAACTGGTCGCCGTGAACGATGAATCGAGCACCGTGCGCATCTGGGTTGATTCCAAGAATACGGCGGATTGAGGAGTCTGTGCGGAAGCGCCCATCTCGCGATGCCTCGCGGCGAGCGGAGCCGGCCCCGCCGGCCGAGCCGGGTTGCCGTGGGAGCGCCGAACGTTGGCACTGGTGGCCTACTGCCGCGAGAGCAGATGAGCTTGCGTAGAGACTCCGAAGGCGGTGGTTATGACTCCAAAGGCAATCCTACTTCAAGGCGCTGCCGGCATGCTGGTCTTCACGGGAGCGTTTGTGTACCACGTGGGCGCGGTTTGGGTGGATGTCCGCGAGAAGGCGCCCAACGGAGAGCACGTCCGGCTGGTCGTGCCAGCCGTGTTGGCGCCTGTTGGCGCCATGCTGGTTCCGAAGGCGAAGCTGCAGGAAGCCCCTCCGGAACTCCAAGAGTGGCTGCCCGTGATCGAAGCAGCCAGTGAGGAACTGGCGCACTGCCCCGACGGCCCGCTGGTCGAGGTGGACAGCCGCCACGAGCACGTGCGCATCGCCAAGGTTGGTGGCTCACTGGTCATCGACGTGGACTCTGATCACGAGACCGTCCACGTCTCCATTCCCCTCAAAGCCGTAGCGTACACGGCGCGCCAGTTGGTGATCGACCGTCCCCCAGCGTAAGACCGGCACCCATGTGGTCCGCAAGCCGCGACCCTAGGAGTGTCCCAGCAGTGCCCTACGTGCCACGTGTTACCCCGCAGCCGGACTGGGACAAATTGTCAGCTTTAGACAGGCGGGCCTTCTCTACCATTCTCTCTGCCTCGAGGCATATAACTCCCCTCGAGCGTGGGAATTGGTGGAGCCTCTTGCTGACCTTTGATCCAACAGGTCCCGGCACTGCTTGACCTTCCTCAGGGCCCGTCGGACACCCTGTGCCGAACCCAGCTCATCTTGGCACCCGCGCGTCTCCCCGCAGGCCCGCCGCACAGAGGGGCTCAGCCTATGACTCCTTCTTGAGCGGAGTCAGAGTGATCCGGACGGAGTCCGCAGCCCAAACCTCGATTCCTTGCCCCCGCACCCCCGCAATGTCCGCCCACCGTCAACCGAGCATGTGCCCCCTGCCCCCTGCCGTAATCCGCCATTCACCGCGATGGCGAAGGGTCGAATCCTCTTGTGCCAAATGCGAGCCGACTTGCGTTTGGCAACACTACACGCCAGGATTGCAGTGGGGACGCTAGCGGAGACTCGTTCTTGGAACTTACGGTGGGTTCTTAGTAGGCAAGTCCTCATAGACTCCCGCAGGTGGCAGGACAGAACGGCAGTACGAAGCTGGCTATCTTAAAACTCTAGTTGTCGCGGCAGCCTGTGACCGCCAGCTTTGAGTTTTCAGCGCTTTTGACGCTCATCCACGGCAAGCCGGGACAGGCAGAGCGCCGCTACAGCGCAAAGAACCTGGTTTTGAGACGGCCCACAACCCATACCCCACCCGCTACCTGACGGTGCTCCGGCGGGAGGGCCGACAGGGGCCCTACCCTGCACAAGCCCGCGGCTGGCAGGGCGCCAAGCGTGGCTACCCGAGCGATGGTAGCGGTAGCCGCGGTTAATTCATCGTTTGAATTAACCGTGGGTTCTTAATCCGGATGTAGCGCCGCCCTTTATGGGCGGCAAAGGGGCTGCCCGCCTGTTCGACTCCGACCGATTCAAGCGCAACTTCATCACCGCACTCGGTGACTTGCCCACCGAGCCGGGCGTCCGAATAATAGGATAGATTCTTGCGTCAGCAATCTTGGACAAAAATTGTTCAACAGATTCCGGATCCCCCTGAGTCGGGCTGACGCTTCCGGCTTTTAACTGTTAACTGTCGACTGTTGACTGGCAACTGATTCTAGAAGATTCTACTTCCGGCCGCTGCCGCGGACACGGCCTTGTAACACATCCCGATGGGTCGGGAGGCGGGCTTTCGAGGAGTTTTTGGTAGCGCAACTCCCGTTCTCTGGAGTTGCGGCATTTCCAGGCCTTTTGTTCGTGGAGACACGAGGGCGTTCCCGCTATCTTGTGTAGGGGTGAAAGGATATTGAAGAGCCGCAGGTCTGAAAGCGAGACCTGCGCTACACGGGCTCCCGACCGCTTCCGAGGTCCACGACACCAAAAGGCGATGCATCTCTCCCAGGGCGTGTCCCGGCGCGCGCTCGCTGCCGTGGGCCTCGCCCAGATTGCCGCACATGCGGCGCCCGGCCTCCCTGTGTTATGCTCTCGCCAGGACTGTATCGCCGCTCTATGAGCGGCGGCTTTTACCTGAAGAACAACCGGCGGTCATAGACCGCCGCTACAGCATCATGGACGCCCAAAACAAGCTCTATTTCGGCGACAACCTGAAAATCCTCCGCGACTATGTCGAGGACGCGAGCGTGGACCTGATTTACCTCGACCCGCCGTTCAACTCGAGCGCCACTTACAACGTGCTTTTCAAAAAAGATGTAGCGCAGGGCCCGCTCTCCGGCCCTGCGGCTTTTCAAGTATTTCCCGCCGCGCAGATCACGGCCTTCGAGGACACCTGGCAATGGGGCCGAGAGTCAGAGGCGGTTTACAGGGAAATCGTCGAGAGCGGCCCGCGCAAGCTCGCCGACCTCATGCAGGCGCTGGCCTGCCATTCACGGCCAACGCAGCAAGCTGCAAGAACATATTTGTGCTATCGTTGCTTCTAGATTATGAGCCAGACCGATGAGAAAGTTAGAGCTCCAAGGAACCGAACAATCAGTGTGTCGAGGCATGAGCACTTAGCGTTTCTGGCAAAACTCCGACACCTTCATGGGCCGGCGCGCATTGAAGACCTCGAGAACAAAACGATCAACCAGAACTTGTTGGACGTTCTAGATTGGCTCCCCATGTCTTCAGTCGATCTCCTCTTTTTAGACCCTCCTTATAACCTGACGAAGTCGTTTAATGGAAACACCTTTCGGGAGCGCTCGCTTGAGGAATACAGGCGGTGGTTCGAATCGTGGTTCCCGCCCTTGCTCCGAGCGCTCAAGAGAAGTGCGAGCGTGTACATTTGTGCAGACTGGAGGTCGTCTGCTGCGATCTATCTCGTAGCTGAAGAACACTTAGTCGTCAGGAACCGCGTTACCTGGGAGCGCGAAAAGGGAAGGGGAGCGAAGGCGAATTGGAAAAATTGCTCCGAAGATATTTGGTTTTGTACTGTGTCTGATGAATATACGTTTAACGTTGAAGCCGTGAAGATGAAGCGTCGTGTGATCGCTCCTTACACTACCCCCGCGGGTGAACCGAAAGATTGGGAGGAGACCGCGAACGGAAACTACCGTTTAAGCTGCCCCTCAAACGTTTGGACCGACTTGACTGTTCCGTTTTGGTCTATGCCAGAGAATACGGACCACCCAACCCAGAAGCCCGAGAAGTTATTGGCGAAAATCATCCTAGCCAGCAGTAAGCCCGGTGACTTGGTGCTGGACCCGTTCTTGGGATCAGGTACGACCTCAGTCGTGGCGAAAAAGCTTGGGCGACGGTATGTCGGGATCGAGATCGACGAAAGATATTGCTGTCTGGCCGAAAAGCGGCTTGCGTTGGCAGATCAAGACAACACCATCCAGGGTTATACCGACGGGGTATTCTGGGAACGCAATACACTGCAGGATCAGAAGGGAATATCAAAGGGAACGGGGCTTCGTGGGAACTTACCTCTCTTCGCGTCTGATCCTCTCAAGGACCGCGCGTGACAAAGAGTCAAATCTTCCATACTGGCAAGTATAAGCAGATCGAAAGCGGAATCGTTGGGCTTCTGAACTCCCAACCGGATTTTCTCTCAGCACGGAGCGCCTCCAGCACGAGGGCCGCCGGAGACGCTATCCAGGGCATCCTATCGGAGCACTTCCAGTCCCTTCTCGGTGGCCTGTGCACGAATTACTCATCGGACTTCGCCCGCCGCGCAATGGCCGACCTTGCGTTTACAGACCCGGATGGCCTTTATTACGTCGTTGATGTTAAGACGCACCGCCTCGGCACGCACTTCAACATGCCAAACCTTACGTCGGTGGAGAGGCTTGCGCGCTTCTACGAAGATCACAAGAACTATTTCGTTGTCCTTATCGTGAAGTATTCGATCCAAGCAACGAGGGTTACAGTCGAGGAGGTGACGTTCGTCCCGATCGAGTTCCTTTCGTGGGATTGTTTGACGATTGGCGCGTTGGGGTGGGGGCAAATACAGATTGCGAACGCTAACGTTGTGAACGTCAACGAAAGCTACCCGCGGAAGCATTGGATGATCGAGTTGTGCGACATCATGCTGGAATTCTACCCGAGAGAGATCGAGAAGATTGGGGAGAGGATCGAATACTTCAAGAAGGTCCGAGCCCGGTGGCTGGAGAGGCAAGAATAGCGCAAAGCCGAACGGCGGAGGCGTTGAAGGAAATCCGCCCGCATCAGTTCGAGTGGTGGGCGGTGGACCTGGTGAACGCGCGGCCCGGCAAGGACCACAAGAAGAGCGCCGACACCGGCATCGACGGCTACATCAACCCTTCGGCAGGCTCAGGGCGGTGAGCGAGGTCGAACCGCTTTTTCGAAGACCCCGATCGGATCGGGGCGGCAAGGCCAAACAGGTGATTGTGCAGGTGAAGAGCGGTTACGTGGGCGTGAACCACGTGCGCGACCTGAAAGGCGTATTGGAGCGGGAGAAAGCCGCCGTCGGCGCGCTCATCACCCTCCGCGAGCCCACCAAGCCCATGCTCACCGAAGCTGCGGCCACGGGCTTCTACGAGTCGAAAGAATTTCCGGGCCGGTATCCTCGCCTGCAAATCCTCACCATCGCCGAGTTGCTGGCGGGCAAGAAGCTCGAATATCCCACCCACCGCGTCGAAACCCTCGCCAAAGCCGAGCGGAAAACCAAGGCCGAGCAGGAGGGTCTCTTTTAGCCGGGAGGGGGACTGCGTTGCCACGTGTCCTAAACGTGGAACCCGCTTCGACGATGGCGGACAAGCCAAGCCCCGGCATGTGCGCGCCACCCGTCCATGAGTTGCGCCGGCACACGCAGTCTCGTTCAGCGTCGCATCAACGTCACTTCCTGGACGAGAGACACGTGGAGTCCTGCTTTCTGGCATTCGCCCTGCAAAGCGCGATCTATCGTCAGAAGAACCGGGTTATGATCGGCATGGCGCCGGGCGAGTTCTAACAGGCTCACGTCAACTGGGCCAAACGTCACCACGAGACGCAGATCCATTTCCACCAGTCTAACGACTTCTTCGTCCATACCCATGTTCTGGAAGTCCTCATACACGCGGTTCCAAAGCCTTGCTTGGCCTTTAGGGTCGGTCTCGCGTATCCAACGGTAGAGTTCCGCGACAATGGACGCACTGGTCGTCTTCCTTCTGAATGACGCGATGAATTGAGTGCACGTCCTGTAAGACTCGGGGTTACTGATAAAGCGCAAGTCGCTCCGAAGCCGCTCGAACCTGAATCTGTCGACGGCATGGAAAAGGACGAGTTCCCGAATCGGGCCTGTATCAAGGATCAGCAACTCGCGACAGGAGCTTCCTTCAAACGAGGTAGGCATCCGCACTGAAGCTCTTCTCGATGGGGATTGGTGCGGCGGGAATATCGTAGGTGACACAGAAGTAGTGTCGATGGTCCTCCAAATCGGCCAAGAGACCCTTCGAAGTATCATTTAAGGCAGCAGCGGCTTGGTCGAGCTCCTGGAAGGATGGCGGATTGTGGTAATGTTCAAAGTGCCCTCTGTAGTCCTCCCAAAAGTTGTGGGTCATGTAATGACCGGGCAGAACGCTCGTCCGATTGATGAGGTATTCCGCGACGACCTTCGCGAGGTCGCTTGTTGTACCGAGGTCCGGGTACTGCGGTTTGGCGCGGGCAGCCGACACGTATCTCTCCAGCGAATCTTCTACTTGCTTCTGAAACTCGTTTGAGTCCGTCAAGCCAATGAAGAGCCGAGCTGCGGCTGATTCGACCTCGGAAACTTGATGATCATGCCTTGTCAAGTGTTCCCTAAAACGTGCGTTTAGTTGGTCTCCTATGAAATCCTCATAGTTGGGCCACTGCGAGCTCTCGATGTATTCGCGGATAGGACGAATGTACTCGCACCTCCTTGAGTAGGAGCGCCAACTCAGGTTGCCTTCACTCAACAGGCGAATCTCGCGCCCCAGGCTCTCGATGAGAGGGTTCATAATGGCATAGACCCAAGCCTGAACGCGTTTCGAATGTGGGGGCGGTGTCGCGACGTCCGGAGCCATGACAATCCTACGTTACCACAAAAAAAGGCAGATATCGCTTTTTGGTGTCTGCAAACATTCGGTTGCTCGTAGCACCGCCATCTTGGCCCCCCTTTGCGGGAGCGGGACGCTGATGCGTCGGGGCAAGATGCCCGTGCTACGTGCGAGACGCGGCGAGGCTGGCGTTTTGCAGATGCACCATGCCCGGTTCATCGCACCCAGGGCAACCGGCGGCATTGTCCGGGCCGCTCTGCGTTTTGTCTTATCGGCGCTGGCTTCGCGTTGCGTGTCGAGCGAGTACCAACACCGTCTCTTTATCCGACGCGGACATCTGCCTGAACATCTCCACAAGCTTTCTTTCGTTTCGTGCGAGGGAGTCCTGACCTGGAACCTCGGGAGCTATGGGTTTGCCGCTCCCCGAGTAAAAGAGTTGATAAAATTCCAGATCGAAGGCCTTGGCCATTTTCCGCAGGGTTTCGAGCGACGGGATTGTGTGGCCGCATTCCACGCGCGAGATGTAGCAGCGCAATAGACCAGTCCGCTTCTCGATTTCCCCCTGGGAGAAATGTCTTGCATCCCGCAACCAGCGTAGTCTTTTTCCGATTTCCATTTTCAGCGTCTCCAAATGAAATGAGTCAATGCTCCACAGCGGCCAGATGATACCACGCGCGGGTGGGGCAGACCTCGCGCTTTGATCTCTGCGACGATTCGGCTTTTCGTAGCACGGCCGTCCCGGCCGTGTGATGGGGCTGGGAATCCTCACGGGCGGGACGCCCGCGCTGCGTGAGTGGCGCCGCGTTGCCGGCGGTTCTACACAGGGAATCCGCTTGGCTGATCGTGCCTTGCGGGACATACCAGACTCCGCCATGTTTTCGCCGCCGCCGCACAGGCCCGGAGGGCCGACATGATTTGGCCCAGGGCGTGAGAGTCTGTGTGAGAACGCGAGTTTACGTCCGTCCTGGCAGCGTTTTCGGACAAAGGACTCATGGTTTTTGATTCTATACTCGCTTCCCAAGGTGGAGTGGATGTCCGCAGAGGGTTATCCGCGGAGACCCCCGCCCGGCACTGCCCGCCAGCACCGCGTCCGGTTGTAGGCCCTGGCCGCCAGGGCCAACTCCACCGCCACCTTCGCCAAGCCGCCACAGCGGAAGCGCCGCATCCCGCGTTGTTCTTTCAGCACCCCCAAGACCGGTTCGACGATGGCCTTGCGCCGCTGCTAGATCGCTCGCCCCACCGGAGCGGCTCCCCTCACCCGCCGGCCGCAGTTCAATTCGCGCGCCAGCACCGCGTCCGGCAGATACACATCGATTCCCTGCGCTTCCCAGGCCTGCAGGTTGTCCAAGGTAAAGAAGCCGCTGTC
>Ga0315280_10004110_pt1 | contig 21776 bp, 14 predicted proteins | sample YL17G06_40_MG_FD_203697 | JGI IMG/M metagenome (GOLD analysis project Ga0315280, IMG submission 203697) | Sediment microbial communities from Yellowstone Lake, YNP, Wyoming, USA - YL17G06_40 | ecosystem: Environmental > Aquatic > Freshwater > Lake > Sediment | place: USA: Wyoming | collected...
ATCCCTGTCTTCTTTGCAAAAGGGACATCTCACAAGCCAGCTCTACCTCCTTTGCCTTTTAGTATTTGCCGTTGCGGTGCGCCTCTTTTTGCCGCCCGTCAATTCCATACCACATCTCGCCCCTTTTAGATATTCTAAGGCCAACATATAGTGTGTCAAACAGAATCTTGCATTGGCACGAAAAGATGCCTGCGTTGCTGTGCTGCAACAACAGAACCTACCACCTCGGCTACTTCAAAGACGAAATCGAAGCCGCCCGTGCCTACGATCGAGCGGCTCGAAAATATCATGGAGCTTTTGCAGCACTGACCTTCCCACAGAGACGGATTAGGAATAGGTAGATCAGTTGAGGGGTGAATTGCAGAGATGATGCGGCTAGTGCTATTCGGTCGACTGAAGGCACGCTATCAGAGTGTTCCTATAAGATTATTCGCCACCTTAAAATGAAAGCCCCCCGTAAACCGGGGTGCCAGATATTGTTATTATTTGCTCCTCCATATTACAAAGAACCTCCTGTACTCTCGTTTGTCATCTTACCGCAGCCTGAGCCGCTGCAAGACGCGCGATTGGCACACGATACGGCGAACAACTCACGTAGTTCATATTCACCTTATGGCAAAACTCGACGGATTTGGGGTCGCCGCCATGCTCGCCACAAATTCCGACCTTCAGGTCCGGCCTCGTTGCCCTTCCCCGACGGATTCCCATATCGACCAATTGCCCAACGCCCTCCTGATCGAGCGTCTGGAACGGTTCTGCTGGAAGTATCTTCTTAGACAAATAATAGGGCAAAAACTTGCCGGCGTCGTCCCGGCTGAATCCGAAGGTCATCTGCGTCAAATCATTTGTCCCGAACGAGAAGAATTGTGCGACCTCGGCGATCTGGTCGGCCATAAGCGCGGCTCTTGGGATTTCTATCATTGTCCCAACCATATATTTCACGCGAACGCCGGCTTTCTGCATGACCTTTTCTGCGGTTTCGACCGCCACTTTTTTCTGGTCTTCCAATTCTGCCTTGGTCCCCACCAGCGGAATCATGATTTCCGGATGGACCTTGACGCCTTTTTTGGCCACCTGGCAAGCCGCCTCTATGATCGCTTGCACTTGCATGACCGTAATCTCAGGATACGTAACGCCAAGCCGACATCCTCGGTGTCCCAACATAGGATTGGCCTCGTGCAGCGACTTGACTTTATCCTTAATCGCTTCTACCGAGACGCCCATCTGCTGGGCCATCTCCTCCTGCTGCTTCTGCTCGTTGGGCAAGAACTCATGCAGCGGAGGATCCAGCGTCCGAATCGTAACGGGCAGACCATCCATCACCTTAAATATGCCGATGAAATCTTTTTTCTGCAGCGGCAGCAATTTCTTCAAGGCCTTTTTTCGCCCGGCTTCATCGTCTGCCAGGATCATCTCCCGCATCGCCGCGATGCGGTCCGGGCCGAAGAACATGTGCTCAGTTCTGCAAAGGCCGATGCCTTCAGCTCCGAATTTCCTGGCGATTTCGGCATCGTGCGGATTATCCGCGTTTGTTCGCACGCCCAGCCGGCGGAGTTTGTCGGCCCACATCATCAGCTTCTTATAGTACAGGTTCTTCTGAGGGTCGGCAGGCAGCAGGCCGACCTTGTCCTGGTAGACTATGCCCTTGGTGCCGTTCAGAGAAACCCAGTCGCCCTCATGGAGGCTTTCCCCGTTCGCGGAGACAGTCTTAGCCGAAACGCTAATGTTTAAGGCTCCGCAGCCTACGATACAGCACTTGCCCCAGCCCCTGGCAACAAGGGCCGCGTGACTTGTCATGCCGCCCATAGCGGTCAGAATCGCCTGAGCGGCCTTCATGCCGTGTACGTCTTCGGCGCTTGTTTCGTTGCGAACAAGAATGACCTTTTTGCCCTGTTTGGCCCAGGCCTCGGCGTCATCAGCGGTAAATACGACCTGGCCGATTGCGCCGCCCGGCCCTGCCGGCAGTCCCTGGGCAAGTTTCTTGGATGCCTTCTCAGACTTAGGGTCCAACATCGGATGCAGAAGCTCATCGAGTTGTTCGGGCCTGACCCGCAGGATTGCCTCTTTTTGCGAAATCAAACCTTCCTCGCACATCTCGACAGCCATTCTGACTGCTGCTGCTCCGTTGCGTTTGCCAACGCGAGTCTGGAGCATGAACAGTTTGCCGTCCTGAATGGTGAACTCGATGTCCTGCATATCGCGGTAGTGCTTGTCGAGCCGCGTGCGAATTTCAGCCAACTGGTTGTACAGTTCGGGCATCAGTTTCTGCAGAGATGGCAGGTGCTTGGAGGCCTGCGACTTGGAGACCTCGTTGATTGCCTGGGGCGTCCGGATGCCCGCGACGACATCCTCTCCCTGAGCGTCGACCAGGAATTCGCCGTAGAATTTATTTTCGCCGGTAGCGGGATCGCGTGTAAACGCCACGCCCGTAGCACTATTCTGGCCCATATTGCCGAAGACCATCGCCTGTACGTTCACTGCCGTGCCCCATTCGTCGGGAATTCCTTCGATCCTGCGATATGCCACGGCCCTTTTGCCGTTCCACGACTTAAACACCGCCGCGATAGCGCCCCACAGTTGCTCGTAAGGGTCGTCCGGAAAGTCTTTTTTAAGAACCTGTTTTATCTTCTTCTTGAAAATACCGACAAGTTCCTTCAGGTCGTCGGCTTCCAGCTCCGTGTCGTATTTTACGCCCTTAGCGTCTTTCATTCTGCGCATTTCGCGTTCGAGCTGTTGCCGAATGCCCATGCCCTCTTCGGTCTCGATGCCTGCGGCTTTTTCCATAACTACATCGCTGTACATCATAATAAGCCGGCGGTAAGCATCGTAAACGAAGCGTTCGTTGCCCGTCCGCTCAATCAGGCCGTCAATCGTAGCCTTATTAAGCCCGATGTTAAGAATGGTCTCCATCATACCAGGCATCGACGCCCTGGCACCGGAGCGGACGGAGAAAAGCAGAGGATTTCGCGGGTCGCCGAAGCATTTGGCCATAATTGTTTCGACCTTTTTGACGGCGGTCTGCACGTCCTTGTCAAGGCCTTTGGGATATTTTCCGCCGGTCTTCATAAAGTACGTACAGACCTCGGTCGTGATGGTAAAGCCTGGAGGGACAGGGATGCCAAGATTGGACATTTCAGCCAGGTTGGCGCCCTTGCCGCCCAGAAGTTCCTTCATCTTTGCATTGCCTTCGGCTCGGCCAGAGCCGAAAAAGTACACTTGTTTTGCTGCCATTCTAAGGTCTCCTTTTATCCGCCGTACGTTGGGCGGATTCAGTTCATTGTTCTTTGTTCTTAGTTCATCGATGGCCTATGAACTATGAACACACTACTCAACATCTTGGGTTTGAAAGTATATTGCGCATTGCAAATTTTGTCAACCTCCACTTTCTCGTGGTGATTTCTTTGACAAAATCCGCTTTTTGCCGGACAATGTTTGTATAATCTTTTAGGCTTTTGATGGAGAGACCCGTGGCAGAGAACGTTTTGTATTACGGCGATAACTTGGAAATACTCCGCCGCTATATCAAAGGCGAAACGGTTGACCTTGTATATCTTGACCCGCCTTTCAAAAGCGACCAGGATTACAACATCCTCTTTGCCGAGCGCAACGGCAGTCAGGCCGCCGCTCAAATCAAGGCATTCGAAGATACCTGGCACTGGGACAAGGTCTCTGCCGCTGCATATCAGGAGATAGTGGAAACCGGCCCAACTCGCGTCTCGCAGGTGATGCAGGCGTTTCGCACATTCCTCGGCGAAAATGATATGATGGCATATCTTTCAATGATGGCACCGCGACTGGTGGAATTGCAGCGCGCCATCAAACAAACAGGCTCGATTTACCTCCATTGCGACCCAACCGCCAGCCATTACTTAAAAATGTTAATGGACGCAGTTTTTGGCATCCGGAATTTTCGAAGCGAGATTATCTGGCGCAGAACCAATGCACACAATAAAATATTGAGAAAATATGGCCCTATTCATGATGTGATCTTATTCTATACCAAAACGGATAATTTTGTTTTTCACCCGGGAACCAGACCTTACAGCAAAGGATACATTGGAGAAAGATTTGTCCACGTTGATTCTAGAGGGCGCTATCAAACGAATTATCTAACCGGACCCGGAATCCGTACAGGCGATAGCGGTAAAGAATGGAGAGGATTTAACCCAACAAAGGTAGGGAGACATTGGGCAATTCCAGCAAGTCTTTTGGATTTTTTACCTGATAGAGGTAAAGGCATGAACAGTCAGGAGAAATTAGAATGCCTTTTTCAACAAGATCTCATAGTTTTTCCCAAAAAAGCAGGCGGTCAACCTATGTACAAGCAATATGTTGGGAAGGGAGTATTTTATCAAGATACTTGGGCATACCAACCCAACACACGCGGAGTCTTATATAATTCTGATGAGTGCATCGATGAGGATGTTAAATATCTCGAGAGTGAAGAAGAAAAGCTCGGATTTGAAACGCAGAAACCAGTCGGTCTTCTCGAAAGGATAATTAAAACTTCGTCTGATGAGCAAACTATCATACTCGATCCTTTTTGCGGCTGCGGCACCACAATTGTGGCTGCACAGAAGATGAATCGGCGGTGGATAGGGATAGATATTACGCACTTGGCGGTTGCGCTTATGAAACATCGCCTGCACGATATGTTCGGCAGCCAGGTCCAGTATAAGGTTATAGGCGAGCCGGTCTCTTTGCCCGATGCAAAAGCCCTTGCCGAAAATGACCCCTACCAATTCCAGTGGTGGGCATTGGGGTTAGTGGGCGCAAGGCCGATCGAGGAAATGAAAGGCGCAGACAGAGGCATTGATGGCCGACTTTACTTCCATGATGAGGCAGACTCCAAAAAAGGCAGGACAAAACAGATTATCCTGTCCGTCAAGTCCGGCAAAGTATCTGTTAAGGATGTGCGCGACCTGCGAGGAGTTGTGGAGCGAGAGGAAGCACAAATAGGCGTTCTTATTTGTATGCAGAAACCCACGCGGGATATGCGGAGAGAATCTGCAAGCGCAGGTTTTTACAAATCACACTGGGGAACTCATCAAAAATTGCAAATCCTTACAATAGAAGAATTGCTTACAGGGCACAAGATAGATTACCCCGACATCGCCGGCGTAAATGTAACATTCAGGCGGGCACAGAAAGCCAAAACCAAACAAAACCCACATCCGCAGTTCGATTGTCTCCAGGAGCAGTAGCAAGCATTTTTCGTATACCGGCGGGATGCGACACATTTTCGAGATAAAGATTCTGCCTTCAGTGGATTTGGCGGGTTTACCTTTGTGCCTTTTCGCGGCTAACCAAACCCGTGTCCATCCTGTGTTAATCAGTGTCTAAAAACCTCTGTGCCTTTGTGCCTCTGTGCCTTTCTCTGTGCCACCTACTTAGTCAACGGCCAATGCTCCGAGGCCGTGTGCGAGAGGCTCATATATTCTGCGATTTTTGCCACAATGTCCGGATGCCGGCCAGCAACATCATTCTTCTCACCGATGTCGTCCTTCAAATTGTATAGCTCTATCGGCCCATTGGGATTCTTCGCGACGTTCAGGCGAACGCCCTTCCAATCGCCCATTCGCACGGCTTGCTTTTTGCCTTGCTCGTGAAATTCCCAGTATAGAAACTCGTGCTTTTTTTGCTTGTCGGGCTGACCAAGAAGTGTCGGAAGCATGGAGATTCCGTCAAGACCTTGGGGGGATTCTATGCCGGCAAGCTCACAGCAGGTCGGCAGAAAATCCCAGAAGGCACAGATATGGTTACTGACCGAGCCCGGCTTTATTTTGCCTGGCCAGCGGACAATCATCGGCGCACGAATGCCGCCCTCGTACAAATCCCGTTTATACCCTCGCAGCGGGCCGGAGCTTCTGAAAAAGTCCGGATCGCCGCCGCCTTCTTTGTGTGGGCCGTTGTCACTTGAGAACATCACCAGCGTGTTCCGGTCAAGGCCAAGCTCCTTGAGCTTGGCAAATAGCCTGCCGATGTCACTATCCATCCGCGTTATCATAGCTGTGTGGCCTTTCTGCGGGTCGGGCCAATCCTCATCGGCATAAGGTTCAAGGGAGGGGACTTCCATCCCATTTTGGCCGGCTTCGTTATTAGCGTGCGGAATGGTGAAGGCAAGATACAAAAAGAAAGTCTTATCCCTGTTTCGCCCAACAAAAGAAAGAGCCTCTTGGGCGAATAAATCATGCGAGTAGGTGACTCTTTCCGCTGACCGCCCCCAGCCGCCCGGCTCGGACGCAGGCAGTTTATTGCCCTCGATCGGCACCTTTTCTTCGTTGCGCCATAGGAACTCGGGATAGTAATTGTGAGCGTGCCTTTGGTTGAGGTATCCGAACCAGTAGTCAAATCCCTGCTTATTCGGGATTCCGGTGCTGCCGGCCTCGCCAAGTCCCCACTTGCCGATTATGCCTGTGGTGTAACCAGCCTCCTTGAGCAACTTGGCGACGGTGACATCTTCCGGCCGCAGGGGCAGTAGCGCGTTGCCGCGAATCCAGCAGTGTCCTGTGTGCAGACCGGTCATAAGCGCACAGCGTGACGGCGCACAGACGGTGCTGCCGGCGGCCATATCGGTGAAGCGCATCCCTCCAGCGGCCATTTGATCCAGGTTCGGCGTCCTAATGATTTTCTGCCCGTAACAGCCCAGGTCGCCGTAGCCCAAGTCATCCGCCAGAATGAAGATGATGTTCGGGCGTTTTTCGGGCATTGTTGATGTTCGGTTCATGCCGGCACAGGTCGGCAATAGTGAAGACACGCCTGCCGAAGCCGCCGTAAGACCGACTGTTTTGAGGCATGTCTCGAGCGCGGTCGAGAGGAATTGCCTTCGCGATTTTTTGCCCATATTGGCGTCACCTTATTTTTGCGGCGACGGGATAGTAATGTCCACTTCCCGCACCTGCCCGAACGCCGACAGCGGCTCATCGAAATCCTGCGGCCGACCGACAGCTAAAATTTGCATCTTATCAGGCTGAAGATGCTTGCGGGCGACCTGCAAAACGTCGGCTTTGGTCACCTTTTCAACATTCTCCTTTGTCCTTTGCAGGAAATCTTCAGGATAGCCAAAGTAATGATAAATCATCAAGCGTCTTACAATCTCGGCCTTTGAGTCGAAGTTGAACACAAACGAATTCAAATAGCCTTCTTTGGCTAAAGCCAGCTCCTCATCTGTGACCTCGGCCTCGGTGATCTTTTTGACTTCTTCGCTCATCGCGCGAATCGCCTGGGCGGTAGACTTTGATTTCGTCTGGCAGCCGACATAAAAAACGCCGGGATGATCGTAGTCGGCTGAATATACACCGAATACCGAATATGCCAGTCCCATTCGAGACCGCACGTTTTTGAATAGGCGCCCGGTGAAGCTGCCGAGAATCTCGTTCATCACCAGCAGCGAGAAATAATCAGGGTCATTCATCATCCCGCCGATATGGCCCAGGCATATACAGCTCTGGTTGATGTCCTGCTTCTGGATAACGTTGACTGTTGGCCGAAATTCGTACTTCACTTGCGGCACGGGGTCTGGCTTGAAATCGGCTTTTCGCCAGGCTTTGAATGCTTGTTCAATTTTCTTAGTCATCTGCTCGGTGTCGAAATCGCCCCAGACGGCAAGGGTCGTGTTGTTGGGATGGAAGAATCTTTTGTGGAAAGCAATGAGGTCATCGCGAGTAATGTTGTCGATGGTGGCGTGCTCTGTGTGCCGGGCATAAACGCTTTCGGGGCCGTATATGAGCTTTATGTACTCGCGAACGGCTATGCTTAATGGAAAATCATTCCGCCGGGCAATGCTACTACGATGCGCGATTTTAGCCAGCTCGATCTTATCTTCACGAAAGGCGGGATTCATCAGCACGTCGGCCAGAATTGAAAGCCCGGTATCGACGTCCTCTTTCAGAACGGACATAGATGCCCCTCCGACATTGAGGCCGATGCCGGTCTCTACCGAGGCGGCAATTTGCTCCAACTGCTCGTCGATCTGGTCGCCGGTCTTACTGGTAGTGCCGCCCGTACGCATCACGGCACCCGTGATGGCTGCCAGGCCGATCTTGTCGGCAGGCTCATAAACCGAGCCGGTCCGAATCAGGGCGGACAAGCTGACGAGCGGCAGCTCGTGGTCCTCCAGCAGAAATACCTGCATCCCGTTGGCAAGAGTCACGCGCTTCACCTGGGGTATCTCGATCTTGCCCAGCGTGGGATACTTCAACTGTTTGTAGTCCGCCGCATATTTCTGCGAGCAGCTCGACGCCAAAAAGCCGAATACAAAAGCGAAGGAAACGATCGCTCTTGTTGCGGACGATCTATAATTTCTCATCTCTGGGCTCCTATTAAGATTACTTTTCCGCCTGTACTGTCTCGATTACACCGACTGTGCGATTCTTGCTGATGAAATATTCCTTGGCGACGCGGGCAATATCGTCAGCGGTAACCTTTTCGATCTTATCCAGTTGCTTGAACAGGTTACGCCAGTCGCCGGTGATGACCTGGTAGAAGGTCAGCTCTGCCGCAAGACCGTCGTTGGAGTCCAACTGCCGGATAAGACTGGCGCGGGCGCGTGTTTTTGCCTTTTGTAGCTCTTCCGGCGCGACCGGCTCAGTTTTCAGTTTCTCGATCTCGGCGTAGATAGCCTCCTCGCACTCCTGATTCGTGCGGCCTTTGGCCGGAACCGCCGAGAACATAAATAGGCCCGGATATTTACTCCAGCTCTGCCCGGCGGAAGCCGAGACGGCAATCTTTTTTTCTTTCACCAGACTCTTATACAGCCGGGACGTCCGCCCCACACCTATGATCTCGGCGATGGCTTCGAACACGGCGCTATCGGGGTGGTTGACGTTCGGCTGATGATAGCCGATCCGAATCTGCGGCTGGGCAGGGTCTTCTACGATAACGCGGCGCTGCCCACGCTGCGGCGGCTCTTCCGTCTCGACCGGCTCGGGCTTCGGACCGCTGGGAATCCGGGCGAAGTATTTTTCCGCCAGTTTCTTTATCTGTTGCGGGTTCACATCGCCAACTATCGCGATAGTCAGATTGCTCGGGCCGTAGTACTGCCTGAAAAAGGCCTCCGCTTCGCGGCGAGTAAGGGTCGCCACGTCGCTCATGTGCCCGATTACCGGCTCACCATACGGATGCGCCAGATACGCGATGGCCTGGAATTCCTCATCCAAACGCCCGTATGGCGAATTCTCCATCATGCGCCTTTCTTCCATCACTACGTCTCTTTCCTTGTAGAATTCCCGCAGCACCGGATTAGCAAAGCGCTCCGATTCCAGCGTCATCCAAAGCTCTATCTTGTTTGACGGCAGACTAACGATGTATTGAGTCGCATCTTCGCTGGTATAGGCATTAAACCCGGCCGCACCCTCGCGCGTCAGGGCCTCCTCGTATTCGTCGTGAACAATGTACTTTTGGGCTTCTTGTCCGGCCTGCTCGAACTGCTCCTGGAGCTTTTTTAGCTTTTCCTGGTCCGCCTTGTCGCCTTTTCTCTTTTCGGCCTTAATAGCATCAAACAGCTCATCCATCTTGGCCATGGCTCTGGCTTCGGCTTGATAGTCTTTAGTGCCGAGAGTTTTTGTGCCCTTGAACGCCATGTGCTCAAACAGGTGCGCCAGACCTGTGATTCCCTTAACCTCATCCACCGCACCAACATCGGCGTAAGTGTGGAACGAAACGACCGGTGCTTCATGCCGTTCCAGGACCAGGAACTTCAGCCCGTTATCCAGCGTGAATACCGTCATTCGCTTTTCGAACTGTGCCAGGTCTTGAGCTTGGGCCGGTGTCAGAGGCACAAAGCAGTAAAGGCACAAAGTGGCAAAGGCACAAAGTAACACAAGGCCTCTGTGCCTATGTGCCTTTGTGCCTGTGTGCCTTTGCGGCTGTGTGCATTTGTGGCTGTGTGCCTGTGTACCTGTGTGTTTCATCTTCAATACTCCTTTGCCATTACGCGCGTTAGTTATTTATGCCGACGAGGACTTACACCAACAGAAACTCCACGTCCTGTAATTATACTCAATGTATACGCCGGTGAAAAATGATGCAATATGAATTGAACGGTCGGTGACTAATTTCTTTCCGGAGCACCGACGGGGGCTTTTCGTGCCAGGCCCCGGCAGCTCTCGCAGTCACAGGCGCCGACCAGACGCAGATGTGATGTCCCGGCGAGTGTTTTTGTATCGATCACTTTCGCCCCTTTGGCCTGCATCTTACGGAGTGCCATCTTGGCCTCGCGGTTATTGTGCGAACCCACCGCGTCAACCACTACTGTCACTTTCTTGCTGCGCTGTAGCAGTCCTAACGCCGCCGCCTTGATGGCGCCTTCGGTGCTGGCGCCGATCAAAACAAACTCACTGGCTCGCGTGTCACTCAGCAGCCTATCGATCCGAGGCTCATCAAATGGATCAACGCAGCGCTGATGAAGGATAACCTGCCTATACTGGCGCAGCATATCTCTCGGCAAATCGGTGTTGCCGTCGGCAGGAAAACTCACCCTGTGCCTTAGCAGGGTGTATGACACCTTTCTTTGCCCATCCGTTCCATCCAGGCAGTAGTCGACCAGAGAGTCGCTGTTGTTATTGGGATGAACCTCGCAGGTTGAAACAACCGGGATGCCCCTAATTCTGGCCCATGCCATCACCCTGCGGATATGCGATAGCACCCTCCTGTGGTTTCTTATACACGCTTTGCCGCCAGCCAGCAGAAAGTCCCGCTGTGTATTAATATCGACCAAGACTGCTTTGCGCCGGTTTTTAACTAGGTGCAGAACCATTTTACCGGGTTCCTTTCTGGCCTCTCTTCGGTTCCGTCCTATAAAGCCATACGCTGAGTATGGCTCAGAGTTCATAGTTCATCGTTCTTTGTCTATGAACCACGAACTACGAACAATGAGCTCCAGCCCAGGTCGGGGCTGGTGGTTCAACACCTCTTATCGAACAGTCTCAGGCGGCACTTTAATCCGCCAGACGTCAGGCGGATTAAATTGACAATTGATAATTGACAATTGACAATTAACAACGATGGCAAGGGCTTTGAAAGAATATCCTTCGATTGCACTATGCTTGGAAAATCTTGCGAGCAAGATTGACTTTGCGCAGGTTTTCGGACGCGCAGGGCCCGTGCATATCGAGATCGGCAGCGGCAAAGCTGCCTTTCTTCTGAGCCAGGCTAAGGCCCAGCCGGGCGTCAATTTCCTGGGGGTCGAACGGGCAAATAAATTCTATCGCTACGCCGTAGACCGGATTGGCCGATGGGGCCTGGCAAATGTACGGATAGTCCGCACCGATGCCGCCGCCTTCTTAGCTGATTTTGTGCCGGACGCCTCCGTAGACTGCTTTCACATTTATTTCCCCGACCCCTGGCCGAAAAGGCGTCACCATAAGAGGCGCTTTCTAAACCAGGTGAATCTCCAGCAACTGCTGCGATGCACCAAGCCCGCCGGCCAGTTAAGAATTGCGACCGATGATGGCGATTATTTTGCCCAGATACAGCAGCTAATAGCAGCTCACAGCGAAGGACTTGAAGCGATCGAATTTCTCCCCGCCGCCGGCGCAAAAGAGAGCGAACTGATCGGCACTAATTACGAACGAAAATACATCAAAGACCAAAGGCAAATCTACACCCTCGCCGTCAGAATTGAGAATTCCAAATTCTAAATTCACAATTCTCAATTTCCCGGCGTGTAACCCAACTCCCAAGCAAGCCCTAACTGCGCAACGTTGCTAAGGCAGGCAGCAATCACCACCAGAAGTTCTATCAGCGTAAAGCCGGAAGGAATATCGAATATTGAATGACGAGGTTTGAAATTCGACATCCCTTGTTGGATATTCGACATTCTCATAGGCCGAGCCCCTTCAGCACCGCGCGCGTTACTCGCTGCACATACTCATCGGCGTCCTTTTCGTGCGCCTTGATTTGCTCTAAGGCAGGCCGAGCCTTTTCGCCAATCTCTCTTAGTGCAATCATCGCATGCAAGCGAGCCTTATCGGTCTGGCAGCTCAGGGCATCCGCCAGGACGGGCAGTGCCTTTTCTTCTTGGCCCCAGTCACAAAGCGCATGTCCGGCGGCGATACGAACAACAGGAGCCGGGTCCGTGAGCATTTTTTGTAGCGCAGCTTCTGCCTGCTTTCTATCCGGCCCATCTTTGCAGTTGTAGTGCAAGCCGATCGCCGCCCAGTAGCGGACCGACGCATATTCATCTTTCAGAGCCGACAGATACTGAGGTATCGCCTTTTCGCCGGCCAAGTCCAGCGCCTTGATTTGCCGCAGCCTCGCCAGTAGATAAGTCTTATAAAGTGTATCTGTCCAGTGCGGAATCTCGTCGGACGACTCATTCTGACCCTTGACATTTTCAAGTTCATTTCCTTGCAGCAGTTTGACTGCAGCCTCGTTACTATCCTTGAAGCCAATGCGGCAGGCCCTGGCAAATAATGTCTGACCGGTTTGAACCAGCACGGGTTTTCTGTACAGTTTCCAATTGCCCTGGTCCCCTACTTTGTAAGCGATAGATGCGCCTTTCGTAGCACAGGTTATGGCGACCGAACTGCCTCTATCGCCCGGGCGGAAAGCATTTACAAACTTCGGCATAGAAGTTTTCTGCCACCTGCCGCCCGGCCGTTTCATTTCGTCAAACTCCGGCTCAGGAATCAGCCCGACGTCGCGGGTCTGCTTCATCCATTCGCCGTGCACCTTGCGCAGCCGCTGGAGCACATCCTTGTATCTGGGATTATCAGCAAGATTATTGACCTCGTGCGGGTCGGCCAGCGTGTCATACAATTCCTCAACGGGCTTGGTCGGCTCAAAATACTGTTTCTGGGCACCTGCCAATTTGCCCTGTGCGTTGAGACGGCGCATCTCCTGCATTATCGGCATACGGTTCATATACTCGATGTCCTGGGCGCGGCTAAGATGCGGCATATAGTTGCGAATGTATTTGAAGTGCTTGTCGCGCACCGCCCGGATAATATCGTATGCTTCATCCATACGGTCGCGGGCGGCAAAAACATAGTCGCGCGGCTTGGCTTTTTGGCTGCCCAAGAAGGCCTGACCCTGGAGATGTTTGGGAATCGCCACACCCGCCAGAGAAAGCATGGTCGGGGCAAAATCAATGAATGCGATTAGCTCATCGTTCACCGTGCCGGGCGCGACGGCATCGAGAGCGCCGGGCCTGGCATATTTTCGCCACTTCTCCGGCACACAAATAATCAGCGGCGCCCGGATGCCCGAGTCGTAAATCCAGCGCTTAGCCCGCGGCAGACCCCGCCCGTGGTCGCCCCAAAACCAGACGATGGTATCCTCAGCCAGGTCGTCCTCTTCAAGCTGCTGGAGGATTTGCCCCGCCTGCCCATCCATTTTGGTCACGTTGTCGTAGTACCTTGCCAGGTTCTCGCGAACAACCGGGGTATCCGGATAGTACGGCGGCACAACCGCCTCGGTCGGGTCATGGACCAACTTTTCGCCTTTCTTGGGCCAGTTTTGACTTTCGTGCGACACTGTCAGGTTGATAACAGCAAAGAAAGGCTGGTCTTTAGCCCGGCCTCGCCAGTGTGCCTTGTTACTGCTTTCATCCCAGGCGGTTAGGGGCGGGTCGAACTGGTAATCCGTTTTGACGTTATTGGCGCAATAATAACCCGCAGCCCGAAGATACTCGGGGAAGCACTTTACTTCCGCGGGCGGCACACCCTGACAGCGCATGTGATGCGTGCCGATGGTGGTTGGATACATCCCCGTGATGACGCCCGAGCGGGATGGTGCGCAGACGCCGGCGTTTGTATATACGTTGGTGTACCGCACGCCCTGTGCCGCGAGGGCGTCAAGGTTCGGCGTCACGGCGTAACTATCGCCGTAGCAGCCCAAGTCGGGACTTGTGTCCTCACAGCTAATCCAGAGGATGTTTGGCCGATCAGCCTTCGCTTTTTCAGCAGCAGCCAGATGAATTTCGGATAAGAGCATCGCTGCCGCTGAGCCCGAGCCTATCTGCAGAAACCGCCGCCTGTTCATAGTTGATTGTCCACTGTTAATTGTTCATGGTTCATCGATGCACTACGGGCGGTGAACTATGAACTTACCTACTTTCGTTTCGTACCCAGGATTTTCAGCGAGTCTTCGATGACCGGCAAGGTTCTGGTCGTCACCTGGGGGTCGTGAACGTTGCCGGTTACCTCCATCCGCACCACAGCCTGGCCAAGCCCCTCAGCCAGAGACTGCACAAGCGATGGCTCGGCGGCGGCAAGGCGTTTGCCGCGAGCCGTAAGAACCAAATCCACATTGTCACTGGCCAGGTCCATCTGGCCGGTGCCGCTAAAAGCTACCGCCGGACCGGATAAATCGAACTTGTCAAAAAGTAGCATATCAGCCTTGATGTATGAATCAACAACCATCTGCTCGAAGGCAAAGTCTTTCGGCTCCGTCAGCTTCAATACGTACAGCAGTTTCGCCAGCGGCGAGAGTTTACCCACCTCCATATCGCGTATAATGAATCTGCATTGGCCAACCTGCTCGGCCAAAGGCGCATCGCCAACCTCTGCTACAACGCTCAGCGCCCCACCCATTGTCCCACCGGTATGGTCATTGGCAAAGAACTGCCTGAGGTCAACCTTGTCAAAACCCACCTGCAGAAGATACTTCAGTTTCCGATCCCCGGTCCCCGACCGCCGACCGCTGATTTCAAGTTTACCTGCCACTTTCCCGCCGTAGCAATCGGCAAGCAAATTCTCCGCCCGCCAGCTCTGGGTGTCGGGGTCGTAATTGATATCTGCGCTCAGATTGGTTATGGCCTTACCCTTAACCGTCAGATCATCCGCGCTAAGGCTCAGGGCCCCAGCGGAGAAGCTGCTGCCTTGCCCGCCTCCGGCGGAGGGGCCGGTCCCCGCTTTCGCGGGGATTTTGTACAACCCCTTGGCGTTCAACAAGGCATTTAATCGGGCATCAGTTCCGAACAAATCGAACCGGCAGTCTTTCAATCTCACGGCGCCGGCGAAATCAACACAAACTTCTTCATTCTTTGCGGCAAAAACCTTTATACTTACCGAATCCAAATCAAATCGGCCGGAAGGTCGCAGCTTACCATAAAAAGGAGCCACGCCCGTGTTGGTCAAGGCACTTCCAAGTTGCTCATCAAAGGCAATATCACTGGCTGAAAGCGCAACATTGCCCGATTCATCAGTTAGAGCGATTTCACCATTCAGGGTGATTTGCGATTGGCGATCAGCGATTGGCGATTGGCCAGATGCAGGAGCGGCAGTAACATTTTCAAATGCCAGAGTCTTATTTGTTATCACCAGTTTGCCAAATACATTCTTCAGAGGATATGCAAACTGCTTAAAGGCGACACTGTCACCCAAACACTCGACAGCAATCTGGTAACTGGGCTCTTTCTCATCGGCAGCTTGTCTCAAATCGGCAGCCAGATTGATTCTGCCCTGCGGCGCCGACTCGCAAAAGAATCTTTTCGCCGGCCCCGGCAACAGATCGACCAATTCCGCACTTAGCTGAGTCTGCTTGGCATCGACCGTCAGGTGGTAAGGCGACATCTGCGTCCTATCGGTAAGTGAGACCACGCCAGTGATTGACACCTGGCCATCACTGCATCGACCTGTCAACTCCTTTATACTGATTGAATCCGGCGTAATAACAGTATTGGCTAAGACGTCAGAGATAAGTAGAGGAGCCTGGCCTACTTTCAAAGAAGCCTCTTTGAAAGCAACATCAGCAAGGAAACTTGCCGCTTTGCCTTGTTCGCCGGGATCCTTCTGCAGCGAAAAAACTTTTATTTCGGCGTCGGCCAAACCTGCCACGCCGAACCGGTCATAAAAACTTCTTCGCCCAGCCGGCAATGCCGCCGCCAGCTTTGAATCCAATGGGACATTCTCTGCTTTTATTGAGAAGTAGCAGATTGGTCGATCTGTATTGTGACCGGTCACGCTGCCGTTAAAGGTGATTTTGCATCCCCTTACCTGCGAGACTACATCCGAGACAAGGACGCTATCCCGCTCAAAAAAGAGTTTCCCGGTCAGATGTCCCAACGGATAAGGAAAATGCTTATAGGCAGCCTGGGCATCAAGCAGGTCAATCGTCAGGGTAGTTTTGCCGTCAGCCTGTGACTTTCTGCTGAAGCGTTGATCTACGGCGACCCGCCCGCCCGGAGAAAAAGCATCCCAAAGATTCTTTTGGTCTATGCTCAACGCGCTATAAAGGTCGTTGTCCAAAAGCATGTTATTGCTCTTAACACGGAGCTGATACTGCTGAGCAGGGCCAAAACCGTTGACTAAGCCATCAATGGTTATGTCAACGTCACCGTGTCTGCCCGATAGCGCATTGAGGACTACACTGTCTTGTGTGAAATCGACCTGGCCGGCCAGGCGTTCTATCGCGTATGGGAAGTGCCGGTCGCAGATCGAGACATCCTTGCAATAGACCTTGCCGCTTGCCGTGATTTCATTCAGCCGGTCCAAATTACCCGATGCGTCAAGGTCGATATCGACCGTTCCGGCAGGTCGGTATCGACTGAAGAAGCTCTGCAGAGCACTAAACGCGGTAGACTTGGCCAGCGATGATGGTCCGATCAATCCAAACGGATCTGCAGTAGCAGTATGTGTGCTATGACAACCTTTTGCCCGCAGCTTGAGCGAGTAGTTGCGGTCCTGGCCATAAGTTAGCTCTGCGGCTAATACATCTATCACCCAGGCCCATTCAAGCTCAGGAATGTCGGTTGAGGAAACACCGCCTGTGACCGTAATTCTGCCCCGTTCGGCAAGCTCAGGGCGGGCGGGCTTGAAAAATCCGCTGAGGTTGCTTTTGCCGAAGCCGCTGGATAGTGCAGCCGTCCGTATATCAAAGCGGTAGCCCTCTTGCGTCCACTGGTCGAACCCGAACTCCGCACGAACGGGCACAGACGCTGCAACCGTGGCCTGCCCATTTGAGACCTTACTATATTGCAATGTCCCCTGGCTAAGGCGAACGGCTGGCATCTCGCCGGAACCATTCCGAGGGACACGGATTTCCAGCGCCGCTACATTCCACCTGTCTGCATCCAGATCATACTGGGCGTCGAACAAAAAATCGTTGACGCGTATTTCCTTAAGTCGCGGATTCAATAGCAATAGACTACCTAAACTAAAGCGAGCATAAACGGTCTCGGCCTTGAGTATCGCGTCATCGTATTTCTGCTCCTGGTCGGGCCTAATCACCAGGTTTCTAATCAGGACCGAGCCATCGAAGCCGAGGTTCACTGATTCGGCGCCGATTCTCGTATTGGTCATCTCGCCGATTTGTGCCAGAGCGATGTGCGGCAGAGCACGTACCATCCAGACAAATACAATCGCTAAAACACTGATGATGGCTAAGCCAACCAGAAGCCAGCGAAGAATCTGCCCCTGGCGGACCTTGCCTGCGAAAAGGCACAGAGGCACAGAGGCACAGGGGCACAGAGGCTCCTTCTCACCTTGTGCCTTTGCCACTTTGTGCCTTTGTGCCTTTGCCACTTTGTGCCTTCTCTATCGAGTTCTGATTGCTTTATCGGCGATATCAGTGCGCCAGTAAGCACCTTCGAAATTTATCTTGCCCACCGCTTCGTAGGCTCGTTTCTTGGCAACTGCGATTGTTTCGCCCAGAGCGGTAACGCCCAGAACCCTGCCGCCGTTGGTAACGATGTCTCCATTGAGCTTTTTAGTGCCGGCGTGAAAGACAACCACATCTTCAAGTTGGTCAGCCTGGTCCAGGCCGGTAATTTTTTTGCCCTTTTGATAATCGCCCGGATAGCCGCCCGAAGCCATTACCACGCAGACCGCGGGCCGCTGGTCCCACCGCAGCGTAACCTCGTCCAACTTGCCCTCACAAACCGCCAGGCAAACCTCCAACAAATCGCTTTTTAGGCGCACCAAAATCGGCTGGGTCTCCGGGTCGCCGAAACGGACGTTAAATTCCAGCACCCTCGGCCCGGCGCCGGTAATCATCAGCCCCGCGTAGAGCACTCCTTTATAGGGCGTGCCGTTCCGATTCATTCCATCCACGACCGGCACGAGAATTTCGCGGGTGATTTTATCCATCATTTCCTCAGTGACTACCGGCGCCGGGCTATAAGCGCCCATGCCGCCGGTGTTAGGCCCCGTGTCACCATCCCCGATGGGCTTATGGTCCTGCGACGATTCCATAACGTAGATATTTCGCCCATCCACAAAGGCAAGTATCGATGCTTCTTCACCTAAGAGCTTATCTTCCACAACAATTTTGTCGCCTGCCGGGCCGAATATTTTATCGACCATTATTTTTTCAGCAGCCAAGATGCCGTCTGCCGGCTCGTCGCAGACAATAACTCCCTTTCCCTGCGCGAGGCCTGCCGCTTTTACTACTACCGCCTCATCTCTGCTGGCAATGTAGGCCTTGGCGTCACTGAATCTCTCGAAGATTCTGCCTTCGGCGGTTGAGATGGCACTAGCCCGCATCAACTGCTTTGCAAAGGCTTTATCCGCTTCCAGTTGAGCGGCGCCTGCACTGGGGCCAAATGCCTTTATGCCGGCGTGTTCCATCGCGTCCACCACGCCCGCAGCCAGCGGGTCTTCCGGACCCACGATGACCAATCCGACCTTATTCTGCCGTGCGAATTCCACCAGTTTGCCGACATCAGTGGCCGGGATGGGCACATTTTCGCCGCACATAGCGGTGCCAGCGTTACCCGGCGCGATGTAGAGCTTGCCAAGACTCTTTGATTGAGCCAATTTCCAGGCGATCGCGTGCTCGCGTCCGCCGCCGCCGATTAGAAGCACATCCATCTGCCGACTCCGAATCTTTTTTGAGCGTAGAGCGTACAGCGTGCAATCTCCTATACGCTAAACGCTATATGCTGAACGCTCGTCAATATATACCAGAGCCGGCTGCTTTGCTCAAGTTTTGTTTGCCTGGATAAAATCTTGCTGATATTGTAAATAGCAAATGGCTGGTCCAAAACAATCATTCAGGATTTCCCTGGCTCAGTGGTCGTGGCACAGAAGGCTTCGCGGCCGGCCCGCCGGCGGCGGACCCAAGCTTGATGATCTGGATTTTGCCAGAGAAGCCCGCAGCTTGGGCATCAACGCGGTCGAATACGTTAATCAATTCTTTAAGGATAAGGCCGAGGATACAAAGTACCTAACCGAAATGAAAAAACGCGCCGAGGAGCAGGGTGTTACGGCGCTACTAATTATGTGCGACGACGAGGGACATCTCGGCGACCCTGACGCAAAGCGCCGTAAGCAGGCGGTCGAAAACCATTATAAGTGGGTCGAAGCCGCCAAGTTTCTGGGCTGTCACTCCATCCGCGTCAACGCATATTCCAAAGGCACTTACCAGGAACAGATGAAATTAGCTGCCGACGGCCTACGCCAACTGGGCGAATACGCCGCCGGCCGCGAGCTGAATGTGATTATCGAAAACCACGGCGGATTATCATCCAACGGCCAGTGGCTTGTCGGCGTGATAGAAAAAGTCGGCCTGGCTAACTGTGGGACGCTGCCTGATTTCGGCAATTTTCCGCCCCAGACCGACCGCTATGAAACTGTTAAGATGCTAATGCCTTATGCCAAGGCGGTCAGCGCTAAGAGCTACGATTTCGACCAGCAGGGCGACGAGACGACCATCGATTACTATCGGATGATGGACATCGTGCTTGCTGCCGGCTATCAGGGCTACGTGGGCATTGAATACGAAGGCAAAAGGCTCAGCGAGGACGAAGGTATTTTAGCCACCAAGCGCCTGCTGGAGAAAATCCGCCAGCAGCAGCCTGCAAGCTGACGAGCATCGAGGGACACGTATATGATTGTCGGCGTAATGACGGCTCATATATGTATGCGGGGAATAAGTTCCCTGAAAGAAAAACGCAGTATCGTCAAGGGCCTACTCGGCAGGCTCAAAAGCAGGTTTAATATCTCCATCGCAGAAGTGGATCACCAGGATAATAAGACTATCGCAGTCATCGCCCTGGCGATAGTCTCAAACGACGGGACCTTCATAAATCAGCAACTTGACGCCATCGCCAAATTTATGCGCAACGATGGTCGATTCTATCTCGGGCAAATCGAGCGAGAGACCTTCACCGCGTGATGTGGGATCCCCCTGCCGGGCACACAACAAAAAGGGCTGCGAGCATGTTACGCACAGCCCCAAACGTACTGTCGACTATAGTATTGCGTTATGCGTTCGGCCGATGGCAGAACTTCCTTACGTCGGGCTTTGCGCACATAGCAACGTTCTCTTAGAACGCACGACGCATCACGCGCGACGAGCCTACAGTGTTCTTCTCCTTCTGAGCCAGCCGACAAGGCCGATGCCAATCCCGCCGAGCAAAATAGCGCCCGGAGCAGGAATAACCTGCCTCTCAAATGTCAGGTCGTCGAAGAAAAGACCGCTATATGTCTCTGTAGCCTGGAAGGTAATGTAAGCGATCTCGGACGCGGATACTGACGCGGTCTCCCCTGGAAAGGCAAAATCATAACCATACGTACCAACGCTATCTGAGTCGACGAGATTGTTGGAGGAGTCGTATGCATTCAGAACGAGCCTGTCGTCGTCGCCGCCGCCATCATATGCGCGAATCGACGCCATAGTCATAGGGGTGTCAAAATCAACGCGGACCGGGTCACAACGAACCCAACCGTCCTCGTCCCAGCCGACACTGATACAGTAGCTGAATGCGCTTATGGTCGGGCGGGTGCCATGCCATATGACGCCATTGGGGCTTATTGATGAGAAGGTTACGCCATAAACGGTTTGCAGTTGATTTGTTAGTTGAACATCTGTGTCTGGCGCGCCGTTAGCGAGCCCAAAATCAATTGTAATAGCTGCATCTGCTGGATTTGCTGCAACTAATAGTACTGCAACTGCACAAATTGTTATTAACCTTTTCAATTCATCCTCCTTCCAAAATCTTCCACGGGCAGGGCTTTTGGCCCTGCCCGTAGTTGCTCAAAGGTCTTCTTATTAAAATGTCCTTCGTCTTTTCAGCCAGCCGACAAGGCCGATGCCAAAACTACCAAGCAAAACCGCACCAGGCGCGGGAATTATAGTCGGTGGTAGTGTATTTGCCTGGCCTTGGGACTCTACAGCGAATTGTATAAATCCTAAATCACCTGCGTTGAAACTATGACTTACAGAAAGTGACCCTGAATACAACCATGAGCCAAAGCCTCCCCCTGAAACCCCGTTATTACGCCAAAAATTTTTACTATCGATTAATGTCCAATCCGAATAGAACAGTTCCAAGCGAGGGCCACCCGCAACCCATGCCGATTCGCCGGTTATGTCCGTATCTAAATTTTGCTGAATCAAATAGTTGAGTGTGAATGTTATTGTGCCCGGAGCGTACACCGTAAAATACCAACGTTGATTAGAACCTCCGCTAACAGTTGATGTTTCGTTAGGTGGAGGATTTGAAAGTGATTCTACTGATACAAAAAGATTATCAGTCCACATTTTTCCACTAGCACTACCTATATCGACCTGGCCAGATACAATAGTGGTTTCGCTACTAAACTCTTTGTATATATAGTTAACGGAATCATAAGCGGTAAAACCACCCCAACTCCCTACACCGGTGATAGTAAGTGACGAACTAAGGTTGTTTAAAGTAGCTTCTGTATGACCTTTTGAAAATGAGGCATTGGTAACTGAGGCTGCTGCAAGCGTAATTGATAGGCTTACAGCAAAAATAATTATCAATTTTTTCGAGACTGTAGCAGCAAAACAGAGTTTTTTTAAATAGTTTTGGTTCATATGTCCGATATCTTCAACATGGAAATAGAAACCTATGTTGAAGGATGTCG
>Ga0315280_10004111_pt1 | contig 21775 bp, 16 predicted proteins | sample YL17G06_40_MG_FD_203697 | JGI IMG/M metagenome (GOLD analysis project Ga0315280, IMG submission 203697) | Sediment microbial communities from Yellowstone Lake, YNP, Wyoming, USA - YL17G06_40 | ecosystem: Environmental > Aquatic > Freshwater > Lake > Sediment | place: USA: Wyoming | collected...
GGTGGGCCTTTGGCTACGAGCACGGCATGAACGAGCACGGCGTGGCCATCGGCAACGAAGCGGTGTGGTCCAAGGAGCCGTACCAATGGGGCGACGGGCTGCTGGGCATGGACCTGCTGCGCCTGGGCCTGGAGCGCGGCAAGACGGCTTATGAAGCCATGCACGTGATTGTCGCGCTGCTCGAGAAATACGGCCAGAGCGGCGATTGTGAGCGGCCGGGCGAATGGGGCAAGGCCAACTATCACAACAGCTTTCTGATCGCCGACCCCACGGAGGCCTGGGTGCTGGAAACCGCCGGCCGCTACTGGGTGGCCAAGCAAATCACCGAGGGCGTTTATTCCATATCCAATATCTATACCATCGAGAAGCAATGGGACGAGGCGCACCCCAGGCTGGTCGAGCACGCTATCGAAAAGGGCTGGACCAAGTCCGCGCAAACCTTCAACTTCGCCCGCCATTATGGCGACTACTGGAGAAGCGAATCCAAGGATGCCGGGGCCATGCAGATTCGGCGCAACATGACCCTGGCCTGCCTGCGCAAAGACTCGGCGCAGGTCACTCCCGCCGGCATGATGAAGATCAGCCGGAGCCATCTGGAGGGAACGCTGGCCGAGCCGCGCTGGGGCGGGTCCGAGAGCTTCTGGGCCACGCCGTGCATGCACGACTCCGCGCGTTCCGGCTACCACAGCGCGGCATCCATGGTGGCGCACCTGCGGGCCGAGGCCCCTCCGCTGTTGCGCCAGGTGTACTGGGCCAGCTTCTCGAATCCCTGCAGCAACCTCTTCAAGCCCTTTTATCTGCACGGCCCGGCGGTCCCCGCGGCTTATGCCGAGGGCAGCAGCACCTATTCCGGCGATTCGCCGTGGTGGCTGGCCAATCGCCTGAAGCTGCTGTGCGACCTGAACTACGGCGCCCTGGCGCCGGCCATCCGGAAGGTTTTCGATGCGACCGAGGGCGACGAATTCGAGCGCCAGAAGCGGCTGGAAGCCGAAGCGCGAAAACTGATCGAGGCGGGCAAAGAGGCGGAGGCCGTCAAATTGCTCCAGCGGTTCATCGACGAAAACTGCGCCCGCGCGGAGAGAGAATACCGGACGCTGAACCAGACGCTGCCGGCCAGGCTGGAAAAAGCCGGCATCGAGTATTTGTTCACCGACTATGTTCGGGGGTGGACCTCGAAGCACGGCGTGCCGCTGCCGCTTCGCTGACGGTATGGGGGTCAGAATGCTGCGTCGTCGCGCGGGCCTGCAAACTCCTGCTCGGAGCCGGCAAGACAAAGGCGGAGCATGTGCCGGAGCCCGCGGTTCTGAGTCAGCCGGATGGTGCGGTCGAAGTACCGGACCACCCCGGGAACGTCGCCATCTCACACCTGGGAGAGCGGGACAGGGGAACATCTGCCATAGGGGAAACGAGCCACACGGGGAGCGCCGACAAACCGGACATCGCGATCAAGTGCGAGCCGTGGCTCTGCGGTGCCCAGGTCGGAACCAGAGCGGATTGTCGGGGGAATGGAGAGCCTCAAGGGGCCGCCGGGAGGCCGCCTCGTCCTGCTTTCTGCTTAATACCGAGCGATGATCACGGTGCGTGGGCGGCGCTGGAGCGCGCTTCCGGCCCTCGTTCGGCCAGCCGCCGCAACTCGGACGCGTACTCCGAGAGCCGCGCCGCGTCCTGGCAGTCCAGAGTTGCCTCCGGCTGCAGCAACTGCTCGACCGCCCCGGCAATCCGCGAGCCTTCTGATAGTCCAAACGATCCAAGTACGCCGGCCAGTTTATGCGCTTCCTGCTCGGCTTTTCGACGTAGTTCAGCATCCAGGCTGCCTCGCGACCACGCGGCGGATGCCTGTTCGATAGTTTCAACCCGCCCCATAATGGTTACCCTGAACTGTTCCCACAGAGCCAGCAAGGCGTCGGAGATGTGTGAGGGCTGACTTGCTGACATGCGCTACTCCTTCCATCCAAGTATTTCGGAGACGTGTCTCGGAAGCAGCATCGGGTCGAACGGTTTGGTCAGCACTCCAGCCACGCCAAGCTCGGCAAAGCGCCGCTTGTCGGCCGATTGCACCTTGGCTGTCAGAAGAATGACCGGAATACTGCGGGTCGCTTCGTTTTCCTGAAGCTTGGCGAACGTGCTCGGTCCGTCCAAAACCGGCATCATCACATCAAGCAGGACGGCGTCGGGCCGCTCCGCAGCCGCCTTCTCGAGACCTTCGATGCCCGAACAGGCCGTAATCACGTCCCACCCGCCCACCATTTCGAGGCTCATCCTGGCAACCTCGCGAATGTCGTCCTCGTCATCGATAAGCAAGACACGCTTAGCCGGCATTGTGTCTCTTCCTTTCTTCGGACGGTTGCGGCGAATCCTCTTCGGACGGCGCGGTTGGAATTTCGTCGGCCGCCGGCAGGGTAAAGAAGAATGTGGTGCCGCGACCCTCCCCGCTCTCCGCCCAGATGCGTCCTCCGTGTTGCTGAACAATCATACGGCAGATTGGCAGGCCCAGTCCGGTGCCGCCTTTCTCGCGGGAGTCCGATGAGTCAAGCTGTGCAAGACGCTCGAACACCGCCTCCAATTTGTCCGATGGTATGCCGCGGCCTTCGTCCTGCACTTTGAACAGTATCTCGCTTCCCTGGCGCTGGGCCGCCACGGTAACCGTGCTGTTGGGCGGCGAGAACTTTATCGCGTTGTCGATCAGGTTCGTCAAGGTGTGCAAAACGCGGTCGGGATCCGCGTAGACCTGAGTAGCCGTTCCATCAATGCGAAGCTCCACGCGGGCGTTGTCTGCCATGGGCCGCATCGTAGCGACTGCCTGTTGTAGCAGATCCTCGGCCGGGCGACTTTGCGGAGTCATGACAACGCTGCCTGATTCCAAACGCTCAATCTCCAGGATGTCGTCGATCAAGCGGCCCAGCCGCTCGGTATTCGAAACGGCTACGGCCATCATCTGGCGGGCCTTGTCCGGGTGTTTATCCACGACGCCTCCGGCCATCAGACCCAGAGCGCCGCGAATCGAGGCCAGCGGCGTACGTAGTTCGTGGCTGACCATCGAAATGAATTCATCTTTCATCTTTGCCATCATCCGGCGCTCGGTAATGTCTATTGCGATTCCCAGGTAGCCTGAGATTTCCCCGTTTGCGTCTCGGGCAGCCGTGACGACCAGGCTGACGGCCACGTGGCGTCCGTCCTTGCGGACGTAAGTCCACTCGCGGAGGTCGTGTCCGCCTTGCCGGGCTTCATAGACGAAGACCTCGAAGCCCCGTATGGGCCGCCCAGCCGCGGCGCTTAACTGCCGGCCTCGTTCCTCGAGTTCCGACGCCAGGTGAATGATTTCGGGCGTCCGTTTTCCGATCATCTCTTCGGCGGAATACCCCAGCATACGCTCGGCGCCCGAGTTGAAAACGGTGATGATGCCGCGCGAATCGGTGGCGACAATGGAGACCTCAGTAGCGGCATTCAGGACAGATTGGAGCGACGCCTCGGACTCGCGCAGCGCGCGATCGGCGGATTGACGTTCGCGCAGGTCGTGACGAATGCGCAACAGCGCCAGCGTGATCAGGAGGAGCGCTACGGTGCTGCCTGCCGGTATAAGGGTGAGCGCGCGCCGTGCGGCCCGCTCCGCGCTGGCCGCCCGTTCATCCAGCACGCGCTGTTCCTCGCTGCGCATGCGGTGAATAATCGTGCGGATGAGACGCTGAGTGACGGCGCCTTCCTGGGTCAACTGGTGTTGAACCGCCGGTTCAAATCCATGCCGTCTCCGCTGGTCGATCGAACGGTTCAACTGCGCCAGCTTGGCCGCCACTGCTGGTTCTAGGTCGTTTAGATAGGCCCGTTGCGCGGTACTGTCGAGGGTGAGACGGCGGAGTTCCGTCAATTGCCCCGGAACGGCTTCCACAGTTCTGTTGCATGCATCCAGGAACGTCTCGTCACCCGTGAGCCTGAACGCGCGTCCAGCACTCTCCGCCTCCGAAACGGTCGCCAATAACGCTTGCAGTTGATCGAGCACCTGCAGAGAATCTCTCGCCCCGCGCGCCTGCTCAAAAGATGTGGCCGTGCTGTGGTACGAGACAAAGCCAACGAACGCCAACAGCACGATTGCACCGGCGAAGCCAGCGTTAAGTTTGGCGGAGAGCGACATGGTGAACGGTGACTCCCGTTTCCCGGGGACATTCGGAGAGCGTCGGCCCCCCGGGTCGCGATAGGCACGCACCCCCTGGAACGGCCGGCCGCGCTCCAAGCCCGCCAGCACTGAGGTTAGGATGAAACAAGCAACGGCGGCAAGCGCTTTCTTGTCGAAAGGCGCCTGGTGGTGTTGACAGCCGCCCTGGTCGAAGGCTACCCCTTGTACGCTTGGTCGGAACCGGCTATGCTTCGGATGCTGCCTGAGTGGGATAGGGGGCCGATTTGAGGCAGCCGGGGCGCTTATTGCTTCGGCGCTGAAACCCAACGGCGTGCTCAGCAGCGAAGCAGATGTGAACAAACCAGCTTCCCGCCATTGTGAGGGGGAGAAGCGGGTCAGGCCAACGGCGCTCGGTCCGGGGCTGCGTATCCTCGGCCTGGCTTCGATTTACGACGGGGGACTGTGGCGGATCAACGCATCTTGGCTTATCGTGAGGCGGCGGTCGCGATGACGCGCGGCAAGTTTCGCGTCAGTGTCCAGATTGAAGGGCAAGACGAGGTCGCGGAGTTGGGCGCCGCGTTGCTCGAGCTTGGACGGACGCTCGAGAACAAATTCGAGGAGATCAACCGTCTGGCCCGGGTTACGCAGCGAGTCAACTCTGGCATCATCCTGGATGAGGTTCTGGATTACGTCTACGAATCGTTCCGAGCGGTGATTCCGTACGATCGGATCGGCTTTTCGTTGCTGGAAGACAGCGGCCGGATGGTCCGAGCTCGCTGGGCCCGCTCGGAAGCACCTGAGCTCAAGATTACTCGCGGTTATTCCGCCCGGATGCAGGGCAGCAGCCTGCAGACGATTATTGAGACGGGCAGGCCGCGAATTCTGAACGACCTCGAAGAGTACCTGCGAGACCACCCCGATTCAGACTCCACCAGGAGAATTGTCGAAGAAGGAATGCGCTCGAGTCTCACCTGCCCGCTGATCGCCATGGAGAAGCCCATTGGCTTCATGTTCTTTTCCAGCATGAGGCCCTATCGGTATGAGAAGGTGCACGTGGAAATGTTTCTGGAGATCGCCGGGCAACTGGCGATGATCGTGGAGAAGGGGCGACTTTATCAGCAGCTTGTCGAACTGAACGAAGTGAAGAACCGGTTTCTGGGAATGGCGGCACACGACCTTCGCAACCCGCTGGGCGGCGTCCAGGGTTATCTGGGGCTGTTGCTTGGCGGCCTCCTCGGACCATTGACTGAGAAGCAGCGCGACGTCATGCAGAAGATGAACCGGTCGTGCGAGACGATGCTTCGGCTCATCAATGAATTGCTGGATGTGAGCGCGATCGAATCGGGACGCCTTGAACTCCGTCTCGAGGACGTGAATGTTTCGGCTTTCCTAAAGGAATGCCTGGAAGCGAACGCCATCCTTGGCGACGCGAAGTCGATCGAGATCCGTTTGGAATTTCCCGATCAACTGCCCACCGTCCGCATCGACCCACAGCGAATCAGCCAAGTGCTGAACAACTTGATTACGAACGCAATCAAGTTCTCTTTTCCAAAAACGCTGGTGACAATTGGGGCCAGAGCGACAGCAAGCGAGGTTGAAATTTGGGTGGCCGACCACGGTCAGGGCATCCCCGAGGATGAACTATCACGAATCTTCACCGAGTTCGGCAAAACCAGCGTGCGCCCGACCGCGGGTGAGAGCAGCACCGGGCTTGGCCTGGCGATCGTAAAGAGGATTGTCGAGATGCATGGAGGCCGGGTATGGGCACAGAGCCAGCAGGGGAAGGGTTCCACGTTCACTTTCACACTTCCGATCACTTCCAGCGGAGCAGCCGCGCCGGCGACGCAAGAACGAGAGATAAATTAGAGGCAGAAACGAGATGAACCGACAACTGGCGTTGATTCTTCAAAAAACAGGTGTTCTGACGGCGGAGCAGGTGGAATCCAGCCTGCGGCTGGCCGAAGAGAGCAACCAGCCCCTCCGCCAGGTGGTGCTCGACCAGAAGGTGGTGACTGAGGAGCAGTTAGCTGAGGCGATGTCGCAGTATCTGCGCGTGCCCTACGTGCGATTGGCGGCCACCCGCGCCGAGGCGGACGCCATACAAGCAGTCCCGGAGGAGCAGGCGCGCAGGCACTTGTGCGTCCCCGTTAAAAAAGAGCAGGCACAAACACCAGGGCACCGACCCACGCTGCACCTTGCGATGGCCGACCCAACTGATTTGAAGGCCGCCCAGGAGATTGAATTTGCCACCGGATGCGCTGTTAAACCGATGGTGGCCACTCAGTCGGAGGTGCTCGACGCGATCGGGCGGTACTATGCGCCGGAGGACTGGCTCCAGGAGTTTCTGAGGAACGTCGACGATGCTGGCGGCCTCGAGATACTCGCCGGAGACGAGGAAACAGAGACCGGCGAGGCTGGCCCTACAGCGGCCAAGGGGGCGCCGGCGGTGAAGCTGGTAAACCTGATCATCCAGAATGCGATCAAGCAGAGCGCCAGCGATATTCACATCGAACCGGGCGTGAACCACCTCCAGATCCGGTACCGCGTGCAGGGAATGCTGCGAGAATACGCCCAGATGCCGAAGTGGATTCAGGACCCACTCGTGTCTCGCATCAAAATACTAGCTACTCTGGATATCACTGAACGGCGGGTCCCACAGGACGGACGGATCAAAGTCACCTATGAGGACCGCGACGTTGATCTGCGCATCTCGACGCTCCCCACCCACTTCGGCGAAAAAGTGGTGATGCGGGTGTTGGGTGCCGGTCAGAAAATTCCTCCCACCAGTTCCCTGGGGTTGGGGCCGGACGACCTGCGGACGCTGAAAAACGCTGCCGACCAACCGCAAGGGCTCGTTCTGGTCACCGGACCGACCGGCAGTGGAAAAACGACCACTCTCTACGCCATTCTCAACGAGAAAAAGAGTCCGGACATCAACATCATTACCGTCGAGGATCCGATCGAGTTCCAGTTGGCCGGCATCAACCAGGTGCAGGTCAATACCAAGGCGGGCCTGACATTTGCCGCGTCACTGCGATCGATACTCAGGCAGGATCCCGATGTCATCCTGGTCGGTGAAATCCGGGATCTGGAGACAGCGGAGATCGCTTTTCATGCGGCGATGACCGGCCATTTGGTTTTGTCCACGCTCCATACCAACAGCACCACCGCGACCATTGGGCGGCTGCTCGATCTGGGAGTCGATCCGCAACTCATCTGCTCTTCCGTCAACATCATTCTCGCGCAGCGCTTGCTGCGCAAGCTTTGCACACAGTGCAAGGCGCCCGAGCAGCCGCCGATGAAGCAGCTTCAAAGGCTGAAGCTGGAGGATGCGGATTTCCAATTCCATGGAGCGGTCGGGTGCGACGCCTGTGGCAAGACAGGTTACGCGGGTCGGCTGGGCGTCTACGAGTTGCTGCGAATGACGTCGGCGGTTCGCGAACTGGTTGCGCGCAAGGCGGCAGAACCCGAGCTTCGGGAGGCCGCCATGCGCGGCGGCCTGGTCGGCCTGCTGGACACAGCCGTCAATCTGGTGCGGCAGGGCATCACTTCCGTGGACGAAGTGCTGCGCGTGATTCAACTGCAGGAAGAGGAGGTGACGCGGTGCCCCAATTGCGGCACGCTGATCGATCGCGAGTTTGCCGCCTGTCCGTATTGCATGCACGCGCTCAGAATTGTCTGCCCTGAGTGCCAGCAGGAACTGAAGCCAACCTGGCGTATCTGCCCATACTGCAACATTCCCATCGGAAAGGCGGCGGGCGAGGACAAGACCGTGCGGGCATTATTACCGGCAGCAGCGACCAAGCCACCGAGCGAGGCAGTCACGACCGGGGCGGGGGCAAGCACGGCGCCTGCCCCGACCGCTGAGCAGGAATCGGCCCGGCCGCCCCGCATCCTGGTGGTCGATGACGATGAGGTGTCTCGCGCCATCGTCAGCCACGCCTTGCGATTGCTTGAGCAGAAACCCGAAGTCATCGAGGCAGCGAATGGGCCGGATGCGCTGACCCTGGCGCGCGCCCTCAAGCCCGATCTCCTGCTCCTCGATGTTATGATGCCCGAAATGGACGGCTTCGCCGTTTGCCAAAAGCTGCGCGCCGATGTTCAGACGGCTTTTGTTCCCATCCTCATGCTGACCGCCAACAGCAGTGAGGATGCACGCACCCGAGGCTTCCTTGTCGGGACCGACGACTTTATGGGTAAGCCGGTGTCCGTACCCGAACTGCACGCGCGCGTCCGGCGCCTGCTTCGCCGCACCTACGGCCTGTAAACAGTGCGCCTTGGTTGCGGCTCGGTTCGTATGTTCAAGGATTATTATGCGCTGCTGGATATCCCGAGGGATGCCTCGCTGCAACAAGTTAGAGTCGCCTATCGGCGCCTGGCTGCCCGCTACCATCCCGATCGTGTTCTGAGCTTACCTCCCGAAGAGCAGGCCGAAGCGGCCGCGCGCATGGTGGAATTAAACGAAGCGATGGATCTGCTCGGCGATGCCCAGCGTAAAGCGCGCTATGACTACGACCTGAGTTTCATCCCGCCCCGCAAGATGCGTACGAGCGGCGACAGGCTTTGGGCTTCGGTGCATCCGCCTCAGGCACGTCACAATGAACAACCGGCGCGACCGGCGGACGCTGTTAACCCGGAGTCGCCTGAAGCAAAAGCTGTGCCAGACACAAAACCGGATCGGCAACCAGCGGCAACCCCGGTTTCGTCCTTGAGAGCGTCGCTGCTGGCAGGCGGGCAATGGACACAATCCGCGCTGCACGGTTGGGAGTGGGTGTTGGAGGCTCCGGGACGAAACGGTTCCCTACTGGTGACCTATCGCCACGTGGGTCTCGTTTCCCCGATTGGCGCGCGCAACCTCTCTGTGGCGGTACAGGCGTTGGCAAAACGGCACAAGAGCCTGCTGCGCAAACCCTCGTTGGTTCTGGTCTTAGGATGCGAGCGTGTAACCGAACCCGGGAAGAGCGCACGCGAATTCGAAGCGCTGGCACGGGCTGCCACTTCCTTTCGTTCAGCGATGATCGTCGTTTATGAAGAGAGGTCGCGGCGGGCATTCCGCTGGGGCCGCCCACCCGACCATGACGCAGCCGCGGCGCTGATGCGACTCCTCTTTCCTCCAGCATGGTCTGAAGCGTGAGGCGCGCCGGTATGCACGCCCTTATTCAGCGACCGGCGCCACAACGTGTTGCCTGTGAAACGCCTCGACAACCCGACTCCCGAGGCGTGACAGGTCGATTGGATCAGCGGTGCCCGCCTGCGCAGGTATCTCAACGGCGCGCGAGCACGCGAAGGAGGTAATGGATGAGCACAATCCTGGTAATTGACGACGACGAGGTGATGAGGACACTGGCGGCCGAATCGCTTCGGGCCGGCGGACACCAAGTGATTACCGCGGCCGATGGTGATGAGGGGGTGCTCATCGCTTTACGGGAACGCCCAGACGCGGTCGTCACCGATCTCATGATGCCGGGCAGGCATGGCTACCAGGTCATCGAGACGCTGCGTTCTGATTCTCGCACAGCCGGTGTGAAGATCATGGTCGCTTCTCTCAAAAGCTATTCGAGTGACCTTGAACTGGCGCGCCGGGCGGGCGCCGACCATTTCCTGGCCAAGCCCTATACGCCCGAGGCATTGCTGCAGGCGGTCACAGCAATGCTGGGAGGCGCTAAACTGCGTGTCAAGTTCTGGGGGACACGAGGCTCGATTGCAACACCGGGCCCTGCGACTGCCCGTTATGGCGGCAATACATCCTGCGTGGAAGTGAGATACGGGACGACTATCATCGTGCTGGATGCGGGAACGGGGATTCGGGAACTGGGCAACGCGCTATTGAAGGAATTCGGCCGACGTCCGATCGAGGCCCACCTTTTTGTCGGCCACACGCACTGGGATCATATTCAGGGTTTCCCGTTCTTTGTTCCTGCCTACGTGCCCGGCAACAGGTTCTTCATTTACAGCGCTCGTGGTGCCGGCAAGCCGCTTGCCAAAGTGTTCCGTGGACAGATGGACGCCGATTATTTTCCGGTTCTGCTCTCCGACATGCAAGCGCACTTGGAGTTTGTCGAACTAACCGGCCCGGTAACCATTGGACCGATGACTATCGTCTTCGACTATCTAAACCATCCCGGCGTTGCGATCGGGTTTCGCATCAGTGTCGGAGGGAAAAGCGTTGTCTACGTCAGCGACCACGAACCGTTTTACCGCACCGTTGAGGGCGAACTGGGCGAGGCGGAGGAGCGAAAGGTTATCGAATTGGCCAGGGACGCGGACCTCTGCATCCGCGAAGCGCAGTATACGGAGGAGGAGTATCCGGCAAAAAGGAAATGGGGCCACAGCACAACCGAGGACGCACTACGCAGCGCTGCCGCGAGCAATGTCCGCAAGCTCGTGTTATTTCATCACGATCCGATGCACGACGATGACTTTATCGACCAGCTGAGAGAAAACTGCCAGGCACGCATTCGCGAAGCCGGTTACGCATTCTCTTGCACGGCCGCTCACGAGGGCGAGGTAATCGAACTGTGAATCGGCAGCCAGTGGGCGTGCCGCTGCCGCTTCGCTGAGGATGCTGGGGTCAGAACGCTGCGTCGTCGCGCGGGCCTGCAAACTCCTGCTCGGAGCCGGCAAGACAAAGGCGGAGCATGTGCCGGAGCCCGCGGTTCTGAGTCAGCCGGATGGTGCGGTCGAAGTACCGGACGACCCCGGGAACGTCGCCGTTCCACACCTGGGACAGCGGGACAGTGGCTCCGGAGTAGAGCCGGCAGTACATGCGGTCGCTCCAGTGCTCCCGGCCGGGCAACTCAGGGTAGTCGCCCATGACGTCGCAGAGGACTCTGAAGATCCGGACGCGGCGCGGCTCGCGATAGTGGTTCAAGAAGAGGATTTCACTACAGCCCTCCCGCGCTTCGGCCACGAACTCGGAGAAGCTCGCCGCGCGGGTGAGGTTCAGGATGGAGTTCGGCTCGCATCCGTGGCGGTCGCCTCCGGAAATGACAGGGAGATCGCAGGCCCGCGCCAGGTCGATGACGGCCTGGTTCTCCGGCCATGGCCGCAGCCCGTTCAACTCCAGCGCATGAATGCAGCCGCCGCAGTCCTGCAGGAATTCGGAAAGCAGGGCGCGGTGCTGGTCGGCGCCAACCTCACCCTGGTCCCACAGCGGATGGTTCAGGACAATCAGGATATCCGGGCAACGGCCCAGGGAGGCCAGCAGTTCCTGGCGCAAACCCGGCGCGGGATCCCTGGTGTATCGAGCCAGTTCCGCGACCATGGAATGGGCCTCGCTTGGGGGCAAGTTGTGCACACCGACGTGAAAGAAGCTCGGGCCTACCGGCACGGTCCATTCGATGGAGACGGGCGCGCCGCGGGTTCCGTCCGCGGCGTGGAGGTGGCCGGCGGCCTCGATATTGTCATGATCGCTGAGCGACACCAGCGCCGTCAGGTCCAGGGTCTCCTCGATGTGCCGTCGCTCCAGGTCGTAGGCCTCGGGCCCGGGCAGCGGCGGTGTCCAGTGGCCGCGCGTATAGTCCAGGACCCGCCTGTGTCTTTCCAGGTACTTTCTGGCCAGCCTGCGCATTTCCCAGGCCAGGATGGGCACCCGCGCGCAATACCGGGGGATGAAGCCGAAATTCTCCCGGGAGTGCATGGTATGGCTGTGGAGGGAGACGGCGGTCCGGAATGGCCGGTGCACGGCCTGATCTCGCCACTGGAACCGGATTTCGGTGCGCTTCATGCCCTCCTCCTGCCCAGCACGGTCGGCCGGAGCGCGGGGTGCAGCCGGGCGCTCGCGGCACACGCCAGAAGGCTGACCCCCAGGCCCGCCAACCCGTCCGCGGCGTAATGATATCGGCCGTAGACGGTGGCGATGGCCACCGCCGTGGCCAGCGCGCCCAGAACCCAGCCCACCCGCCTCTTTTCCGGAAGGGCCAACAGCATAGCGAAGGCCGCCGAAAAACCCACCGTCACATGGCCGCTGGGGAAAATGCTGGCGCGAATGTCGAAATGGTCCAGAAGCCAAAGATTCAGGGAACGGAACACGGTGGAGAAGGCCGGCAAGTCTTCCCCGGTGAATAACAGCCTGGGCCCGACCGACGGGAAGTGCGGCAGTAGCGCGTAAGTTGTCAGTGTGCCCAGCAGCAAGGTGAAGAGGAAGCGATCGACCCGCGCCCGCCGCCCAAGGACGTAAAGAAGGCCGATGGCAACCGGCGGGATGGCATACACCAGCGAATAGCAGAGTTCGAGAAGGAACGGCAGGACCGGTCCGCAGCTTTCGATGGCCGCCCTTCCTCCCCATCCGTTGAGGAGCAGCCGGTCCAGATAGATCCAGGTGTGTTCCCATCCCTGGCGCGGAACGGGCGGCAGGAACCAGTCCACGGCCCAGTAGGCAACCAGCACCAGGGGAGCGGGCAACCAATCGCGCACGATGCTGAAGAACCGGGAGCCGGTACGGGACTCGGCGCGGGCCAGCACGAAAACCAGCGCTGCCCCCGCCAACGTCGGGCCGCCCCGCCAAACCAGGGCCCCCGGCCGCAGGCTGGAAAGGGCGGAGAAGACGGAGGCGTAGGTGAAGTAGGCGAGCAGCAGCCACTCGCTGGACCGCAGACGTCCGGCCCTGCATTGCCGGTCAGGCGTGCTGGCCGGCGCCTGGTGCGCCTGCAGCCTGGCCTGCCAGCTCTGATCGCTCAAAATCAATGTCTGCGGTGACGCGGTTTTCGCGGCCACGCTGGTGGCATCCTTCTTATACGGTGATGCACCGCCGATGCCGGCGAGCCTTTCCCCGGACATGCCGGGGCATGAGGTTCACGGAGCCGTTACCCGGGGGTCGCTTTCGTCCTGCTGGCCGCACCAAGTATACGCTGATCGCCGGCCTGAGAACCATGGCATTTTCAAGGGCGCCGGCGCACCGGCGACCGCCGGTGGACAACGCTGCAGGTGCCGGCTGTAGCGGCGACCTTCAGGTCCCCATCTCAACCGATTGCCGAGGCCGGTGGCAGTCCAAAGACCGCCGCTACAAGTCTCTCCACAGCTCCGGTTACCTCGTGCGGGCCGCCGGCGCATGCCACGCTGGTTGTCTCAGTTGCTCCTGCTGACCTTGGGGTGGGTTGGTCGGGCCGCCCGGATTTGAACCGGGGACTTCCTGCGCCCAAGGCAGGCGCGCTACCAGGCTGCGCTACGGCCCGACTACCAATCAGTGTACCACGGCCTCGCCACACCCATCGCCTCGCGCGCCGGCATCCGAAGCACGCAAGTAAGAGGGTTTTGTTGCCACGGCCCTGTTCGAGAACCGCTGCGCATCGGCAATCCGCTTGCGCGCCGCTTTCGACACGCGGCGCTTCCCGATCCCTGGCTGCCCGCCTCCCTCAGGTGCTTTGCCAGAAACAGGATCTGCCCCACATGCTGAGCGTAGTGCACGATCTGGCGGTTGATCGCCTGGAGCACCGACAGTTCCTCGCCACGGACGAAAACCGACCGGCCGTTTTTTCACCTGCCTTTCCATACGCCGGCGACCGGCCGGCCGCAATCCGGGCACCGCCCGTCGCGCAAGGCGTTCCGCACCACATCGAAGCCAAGCCGGTGGATCAGCAGCGCGCCGCAAGCCGGGCACCACGTATTGTCGTTGCGGTGGCCGGGCAGGTTGCCGATGTAAACGAATTCCAGGCCCGCTTCCTGGCCGATTCGGCAGGCGCGCTCCAAGGTCTGCCGGGGCGTGGGCGGCGCAGTGAAACGCCAGGCCGGATAGTAGCCGCTGACGTGCCAGGGCACAGCGCGCCCCAACTCCCGCGCGATGCGTTCCGCGATCTCGCCGAGGGCGGCATCGGAGTCGTTTACCGTAGGGATCACCAGCGTGGTGATCTCGAGGTGGATGCCGCGCGAGCGCGCCAGCCGACAGGCGGCCCAGACCTTCTCCGCGTCCACCATCTTGCAGAGTTTGCGCAGCACGGCCGCGTCGCCTTTCACATCCACGTTCATGGCGTCCAGGCCGGCCCCGATCAGCAGCGTCAGCGCTTCCGGCGTCATGTAGCCGTTGGTCACGAACGTGTTGTAGAAGCCGCGGCGCCGGGCAAGACGAAACACATCGAGCGACCATTCCAGCGACAGCGCCGGCTCGTTGAACGAAATCGAGGTTCCGCGGCAGCCGCCTTTCTCCACCAACGCCACGAAGCGCTCCGGGGAGACGTAATCGCCTTTCACCGGCGGAGCGGCCTTGCTGATGTCCCAGTTCTGACACCACGGGCAGCCGAAGTTGCACGACCAACTGCCTGCTGTCAGGCACTGCGTGCCGGGATAAAAATGGTAGAGCGGCTTTTTCTCGATGGGATTGGCGGCCAGCGAGGAGACCGAGCCGTAGATGAGCGTCACCAAGGTTCCGCCGCGGTTCTGGCGGGTGCGGCACCAGCCGAACCCGCCGGGAACAAGCAGGCAGCGGCGCTCGCAGACGCTGCATCGCGTCTTGCCGCCGCACGTCTGCTGCAACAGCGACTCGCGGACAAACACGCTTTCGCCCTCGCTGAGCCGAGTCGTTGCCACCTGCATCCTGCACGCTCCTGCGTCGCCGCCCCTGGCGAGAGGCTGGCCAGGGGCGAGTATAATGCCTGCCGCCCGCGGCAGGGACGGGCATTCTTGCCCGTGTTTATGCCGGATGCAGTCGGGACTCCACGATCTTGGGGTGCTCTATGAAAGCCGCACGCTCATTTGTCTTGTTTGCCGGGAGTGTGGAGTAGGACAATTCTCATAGCGAGGTGAGCAGCCACGCCCGCCACAGGTGAAGTTCCCCAGTCAAGACAGCCCGGCCGCCGTAAGACTCGCCGGATTGGGTGGGCCGCCCGCGCCAGCGTGTGGACGGGCGTCATGGGGCTGCTGATGTGTGTCCTGGGGCTGTCGGGGGACAGCATCGTGATAGGCCTATGGAGGAAGCCTCTCTCCGATATTCTGCGTTTTCTATACTTCGAAACGTTACGGTAGAAGCTGATCACTTTGGCTGTTGTCCTCTCGCTGGTGGCTGTTGTGCTCGCGGGAATAACAGGGTGGAAAACCCTCAGGCGGCGCAGCGAACGCGGTGGAGGGCGCCGCGCGCTTCTGGGGTGCGTATTTGGCTTAGCCGCCATCGGGGCAGCCCGACGTGAACCATGCGGACCTGGTGAATCCCGATCTAGTCGGCCGCCTCCAAGGAGGAATGCCCGACAGCTTTGATCACTACTTCTACACGTACACCCCAGGCCTCCCGGACAGGGAGGGACGCATCACAACCTACACAATCACCGCGCGCTCCATAAGCCACACGATCACGGGACGCGCCGTCCCCAAGAAGCCCAACGAGCCCGGGGGTGTGCGCAGTTTCTTCACCGACGAATCCGCCAGGATCCGCGTCACCCATGAAGATCGCGCGGCCACCGCCCAAGACCTGCCGTTGTGATCTACGCGCGCCCCGGCGAAATCGGCGACATCGCCTACGTAGCGGCGAGCGGCCGACGGGCTCTCGCAGCCGTTGGCCTTCTCGCCTTCTCGCCTTCTCCGCCCGCAGCCCACCTAGCCCGCCGGGAGTTTTGACACTCTGCCGCATGGCCTGAAACCGCTGTCGCTTGCGTGGAAGCAAGCTTCCGCGCAAGAAAGCGGCGGCCCACCGCGGCGGGCCGCACTCCAGAGGGCTACGCGCCGTTCGCCAATAGTCCGGGCTAGGCGCGCGCTTTGAGCTTCTCCGCGCGCACCTTGGCCCACCGGGCGCGCTGCGCTGCCGCAATTCGTTTGCGTGCGGCGATCGACATGTGGCGCTTTTTCGGGGCCCGTCGCGGACCTTGTTTCCCACGTCGGCCTGTTGCTTCTGACAAAGCTTGAATGGCGCGATCCAGGCGGTCGGCTTCAGCCCGCGCCCGATCGCGTTCTTTAGTAAGGTCGCGAAGTATCTTTGTGAAGTAACTCATCACGTAATCCTCTCGCCCGCATTCTAGCACGGTAATGGTAGAATCTGAGAGAACAAACGGCCATGGCAGACACACCGGAGAGCACCAGCATCACGCGGATTGCCGTGGAGGCCTTCGCCGGGCAGTGCCGCCGCCACCTGACGCCGATTACCAGCGCCATCAGCGCCTTCGAAGCCGTTTCGCTGGACGCGGAGCAGCAGCGGCAGTTCCTGCGCGAGCCGGCCGAGGCCATCCCTCAATCGCTGCTCGCTCGCCTGCCCCCGCTGCGCATCATCCTGGTGCCCTACCTGGAGAAGGGCCAGGACGAAGGCACCGACTTTGTGGCCTTCCAGAAGCCGCCCGCCCAGCGCCTGCTGAACAGCAGCACTTTCGACGTCCACGACGAGATCTTTCTGTTCTTCGGCATCGAGCAGCAGGATGTCGCCGACTATCACTACTGGCTGTATCAGGCCACCGCCGGGCTGGGCTCGAGGGCGCTGGGCGAGGACGAAGTCTCGGCCTTCTCCACGCTGGTGTTCGACGAGCTGAGCCGCGGAACCCGCGGCGAGGCCGACGAACTGAGCCTGCAGCTCAAGTTGAAGCTGCAGCGCCGGCAGCACATGCCCGGCCGCACCACCAAGCTGATGCGCGAGTACATTCTGCAGGCCATCCAGGACACCCTGACGCTGTACCTGCACGGCCTCTGCTGCGATATCGACGTGGATCCCAACCCGCGGCAACTGGGCACGCCCTACCTGCGGCGGCGCCTGGAACTGCTGTCGGAAATCTATCCGCCAAATCCCGGCTACCTGGTGTTCCCGGCCGCTCCGCCCCCGGAACCGCCACCGCAAGAAAGCGCAGAGTCCTAAGTGCGGAGTGCGGAGTGCGGATTGCGGAATGCGGATTTCGAACTTCTAAAGCCGCAATCCGAAACGCGAAATTCCCAGAAGCGGCGCGCTATAATTATCCTTGACGAGCAATTGTGGCTTGCGGATTCCAAGCTTGAAATCCGCAATCCGCAATCCGCAATCCCTGGCACCTGATGTCCACCCTGGCTGAAACGCTGGCCCAGCAGGTGCGCGAGGGCGCGCCCGAGCTCTGGGAGCCCATCGAACGCAACCGCATCCGCTGCTACGCCTGCGGGCACTGCTGTCCCATTGTTGAAGGCCAGCCGGGCGTGTGCAAGGTGCGCTTCAACAAGGGCGGCAGGCTGCAGGTGCCCTGGGGCTACGTGGCCGGCGCACAGTGCGACCCAATCGAGAAGAAGCCCTTCTTCCACGTGCGCCCTGGCGCGGCGGCGTTCAGCTTCGGGATGCTGGGTTGCGACCTGCACTGTTCGTACTGTCAGAACTGGGTCACGTCGCAGGCGCTCCGCGATCCGCGCGCCGTGTCCCCGGCCCGCCGCGCCACGCCGCTAGAACTGGCACGGGCGGCCGTGGAGATGGAGGCCGAGGCGGTTGTCAGCACTTACAACGAGCCGCTCATCACCTCCGAATGGGCCGTCGCCATTTTCAAAGAGGCGCGCGCCGCCGGCTTGCTCACCGGATTCGTCTCCAACGGCAACGCCACGCCTCGCGTGCTCGAATACCTTCGCCCCTGGGTAGACCTCTATAAGGTCGATCTGAAGAGCTTCGACGACCGCCACTACCGGCAACTGGGCGGGCGCCTGCAGCCCATTCTCGACAGCCTCCGGTTGATCTACCAGATGGGCTTTTGGCTGGAAGTGGTCACGCTGGTCGTTCCGGGCTTCAACGACTCCGACGACGAGCTGACGCGCATCGCCGAATTCCTGGCCGGAATCTCGCCCCATATCCCCTGGCACGTGACCGCCTTCCACAGCGACTATAAAATGGAGGACACGCAGAGCACCCCGCCGGCTACGCTGGCGCGGGCAGCCGAGCTGGGACGCAAAGCCGGGCTTCGCTACGTGTACGCCGGCAATCTTCCTGGGCGGCTCAGAAACCTGGAGAACACCATCTGCCCCACTTGCGGCCAGGTGCTGATCGAGCGATACGGCTACCTGATCCGTTCCTACCGCATCACGGCGGAGGGCCGCTGTCCCGCCTGTTCGACATCCATCCCCGGCCGCTGGAAGCAGTCCTGAGACCTGAGTCCCAGGTCTGCCTCTGGGGGAAAAACCGTTTATTTGCACCACAAGTGCGTTTTTCTCAGCAGCCGCGGTGCGGGCAATTGCTGAAATATGAATAGCCTGGCTTTGGCACAGCAGTTGCCACTCTGAAGGCAGATAATGACCCCTTTCATACCCGGGGTGACGGGTGCCCAGGCCCGTCACCCCGTTTCTCTTTTTGTCACTCTTCGGCAGCCCCTGAATCTGATATCATGGGGGAAGTCACCCAATGCTGGGAATTCATTGTGGGACAAGCAGGTTTCAGGTGCCAGGTCGATCCTGGCGTGCCTTCCTGGCGCCTAAAACCTGACACCTAAGACCTTTTTTCAGACTAGCAGGTGCAGCGTGGGACGCTTGTACGACATTCCAATTGAAGACATGCAGCGCGAGAATTCAGGCCAACTGCCACACGAACCTGTGGTGACGAACTTTTGGCGCCAGACAACCACGCTGGATGCCATCCTCGACAGTGTCTCGGATGGAATTCTGACTTACGATTCCGATTTTCGCATCACCAACGCCAACCGGGCGGCGCTGGAAATGCTTGGGTACTCGGCCGAGGAGATCCTGGGGCGGCACTGCCGGGACGTGTTCCGCTGCGATTTCTGCGACCCCGGCTGCGGTTTCGCGGTGACGCTTTCGGCGCAGACTCCGCGGTCCAATTCCACGGTTAGGATCCACACCGCCGGGGGGCAGGAACTGCTGGCGGTCATCAACACTTCAGTGCTCACCTCGCCCGAGGGCCGGATGGAAGGGGTGGTGGTGACCTTCAAGGACGTCTCCGAGGTGCTGGGCATCCAGAAGGAAATCCAGGTTGTCGCCGAGTCGGAGAAGATGCGCGACCTGATGGAATTCGTGCGCAAGGTGGCGGCCAGCGAGGCAACTACGCTGCTGGTGGAGGGAGAAAGCGGGACGGGCAAGGACCTGATCGCCAAGACGCTGCACTACCACAGCTCCCGCCAGGCCCGCCCCTTCGTGGCCATCAACTGTTCCGCCATTCCGGAGACGCTGCTGGAGGCGGAGCTGTTTGGCTACGAGAAGGGATCGTTTACCGACGCCAAGGCGCAAAAGAAGGGGCTGTTCGAGCTGGCGCACGGCGGCACGCTGTTCCTGGATGAGATCGGCGAGATGCCGCTGGTGCTGCAGGCCAAGCTGCTGCGCGTGCTCGAGGACCAGACCTTCCGGCGCATCGGCGGCCTGAAGGACATCACCGTGGATGTGCGCCTGATCGCCGCCACCAACCGCAGCCTGACCGATGCGGTGCGCGACGGCCTGTTCCGCCAGGACCTTTATTACCGCCTGAACATCATCCCCATTTCCATCCCGCCGCTGCGCGAACACCGGGAAGACATCCTGCCCATGGCGGAGTTCTTCATTCAGGTTTACAGCCGAAAATTCCGCAAGCCGGTCAAGGGACTGACGCCCCAGGCCGCCCGTTTGCTGGAGCAACACAACTGGCCGGGCAACGTGCGCGAGTTGCGCAACGCCATCGAGCGGGCCATGATCCTGGAAGACTCCGCGTACATCCGCGCCGAGTACCTGCCGCTGTCGATCACCGCCGGCGGCGGGCGGCTGCAACCCGCCGAGGAGGCCGGCGCGCACCCGTCGATGCTGCGCCAGAGCATTCCCGACCAGGGCATCTCGCTGCAGGAAACCGAGAAGATGTTGATCGAACAGGCGCTGAAGAAAACGCACGGCAATCAGACCCACGCCGCGCGCCTGCTCAGCATCACGCGCGATACCCTGCGCTACAAGATCAAGAAGCACGGTATTGCCGCGGGAAGAGCATGAAGGCTGTGGGCTGTAGGCTGTAGGCTGTAGGCTGAATCGCTGCCTACTGCCTACTGCCTAGTGCCTGCTTTCCACCTACCGCGCTTCCCTCACTTCACTCAGCAACGCCAGGCGGACGATGTCGGCGGGTAAGGAGCGCTCGACGACCTTGTGGATGTTCATCTCCCAGGCCCGGTTGTAGCTGGAAGCATCGCCCCGCTGGACCATCAGCACCACGTGCGGGTTCTGCGCGCACATCACTTGCCGGAGGCGCGGGCAGGAAAGCGCGTTGGAATCGATCACGTAGATCCAGTGAGGGTCGAAGGAGTTTTCCTGCTCGCTAAAAGAGACCGGATGGCTGGCCAGCGAGGGGTCGTCGGCGATCACGCGCACCAGCGTTTGCGCCAAATCCCGGTCCGCGATGTGCAACACAATTTTCGGAAGCATGGCCGTAGTGAGCGGACCTGAAACCTGGGACCTGAAATCTGGGACCCAAGGGGCCGCTGCTACAGCGAGAATGTAAGCACTTGACAGGCCAAGCGAGGAAGCCCACGACGCTTCCGCAACTCGTTGGAAATACTGGCTTTCGAGGCAGAGCGGCGGGAGCTCCTGGGGCCTTCACCCAAGAGCCGGGGAAACTACACCCAATTTAATAGTCCAAAGTCTAAAGTCCAAAGTCCAAGGATCCAAGATCCTCCCGAGGCCTTGGGCCTTCGACTTTGGACTTTGGACCTTGGACCTTGGACTTCGACTACCGGCGCAAGTCGGCCAGCAGACTGGCAGCGCCCTGCGCTCGATACAGGCCGAAGAGGCGGAAGGTCTCCGGCGACGTGGTGGCCACGCGAGAGAGGTTCATGGACTCCAGCGCCACGCGATCGGGCACCCACACCTGGCCGTCGGCGAATTCCACGGCGCGCACGTAAACACGTCCGGCCAGCACGCGGCTCCCGCTGGGGCCGACTTCCAGCACCGTGGGGTTGCTCCACGCGATTGTTTGCCCCCCCGCCAGCGGCAAGCCGGCCCATGCCGAACTGCGCGCCGAGGCCGTGGTGGTGGCGGCGCGAAACTCGGTCCCCGAGAGATCGCGCAGCACCCAGCCGACTTGAAAGTCGGTGATCGGCTTGCCGCTCTGGTTGCGGACTTCCAGGATGGGGTCCACCAGGCGTCCCTCCGACAGCCGCGCCCGCCCGGAGAGGATTTCCAAGGGCGCGCCGGGCAGCCGCACGACACGGAAAACGGCGGCCTCGGCCTGTTCGCGGGCCCGCTCGGCCGGGTCGCCGGCCAGCGCGCGCTGCGCGCCCGGAATGGTGTGGGCTTCATTCACCCACTTCTCCAGCACCGGCAGCAGGCGAGGCAATCCGCCGCTCTGGAACAGCGCCAGGAAGAAACGGCGGTCGCGCGCCGATTCGGCCTGATTGATGCGCAGCATTCCCAGCGATCGCATCTGATCGGGACCGTAGCCGGAGCCGTCGGCAAACAGCACCGCGTCCAGGCGCACCCGGGCGCCGGACGGCAAATCGGCCAGGCGGGCGCGGCTGCGCGCCGCCGGCGTCTCGATTTCCGCGTGCATCCTGGCCGGCAGCGCGTAGTTCTGCCCGGCTTCCAGCCGGATTCCGGAGACGGCGTTGAGCCCCTCGCTGCGCGCCAGCCCCCAGCCCAGGGCGATGGCCAGGCCATCGATGGGCTTGGCGGAACGGTTGCGCAGCGTCAGTGTTACATCCAGATCCATGGTCATGGCGCGCTCGCCGCGCACGATGCGGCTGGAGCCGTAATCGACGTTGAGCAACTCGACCGGACCGTCGGCGGGCAGGTTGATTTGAACGAAGGCGCGCGGGTCGATGGCCGATTGCGCCGGGGCGCCCGGCGCAACGAAAAGCA
>Ga0315280_10004113_pt1 | contig 21763 bp, 17 predicted proteins | sample YL17G06_40_MG_FD_203697 | JGI IMG/M metagenome (GOLD analysis project Ga0315280, IMG submission 203697) | Sediment microbial communities from Yellowstone Lake, YNP, Wyoming, USA - YL17G06_40 | ecosystem: Environmental > Aquatic > Freshwater > Lake > Sediment | place: USA: Wyoming | collected...
ACCGTCCGCCAAAGCCCCGGCAGCCAAAGGAGTGCCCGCCGAGGCGGCCGCTCCGCCCAGCGGCGCGGCCCCCGGCGGCCCAGCCCCCGCAGCCACACCGCCCGGCAAGCCCGGCCAGGTCCCTTTCGCGGACCTGATGAAGGACGCCAAGCCGATCGAAGGGCTGATCCGGCTCTATCGCAAGGACGACCGACTGTTGGCCGATTTCACTCCCAACCTTCTGGACCGGGACTTCATCATCCTGATTTCGATCGCCCGCGGGATCGGCGAGACTCCGCTGCTGGGCGGAATGACCTGGGACTTTGACGGCGACGACTGGCTCTGGCAGTTCCGCAAGGTGGAGGAGAAGATCCAAGTGGTGCGGCGCAACGTCCGCTTCACCGCCGCCAAGGGGAGCCCGGAAGAGAAGGCCGTGCGCCTGGCCTACACCGACAGCGTGCTCTTCAGCCTGCCGGTGATTTCGCGCAGTCCGACGGGCGGGTCGGTGGTGGACCTGTCGGCGGTCTTCATGAGCGACCTGCCGCAGATTTCGCACGTCCTGCCGGGATTCGCCTTTGCGCGGGACCGGTCCACGTGGGCTTCGGTCAAGGGGTTTCCGAACAACGTGGAGCTGCAGGTCGCCGCCACGTACGCCTCCGGCGGGATGATGCGGTTTGACAGCGTGGCCGACAGCCGCGGGGTGACGATCAACGTCCACTACTCGATCAGCCTCTTGCCGCAGACCGGCTATCAGCCGCGCCTGGCCGACGATCGCGTGGGGTATTTTCTCACGGTCATCAAGGATTATTCGAAGAAGTACGAGACGGACCGCTTCGTGCGGTACATCAATCGTTGGGACCTGCGCAAGGCGGAATCCTCCGCGGAGCTTTCCCCGCCCCGGCGGCCGATCGTCTTCTGGCTCGAGAAGACCATCCCCTTCGAGCTCCGCAAGCCGATGCGGGAGGGCGTCCTGGAATGGAACAAGGCCTTTGAAAAGGCGGGGTTCGCCAACGCCATCGAGGTCCGCCAGCAGCCCGACGATGCCGACTGGGACCCCGAGGACATCAACTACAATACCCTGCGCTGGATCACCGCGGGGGCCGGTTTCGCCCGGGGGCCGTCGCGGGTAAATCCGCTCACCGGCGAGATCCTCGACGCGGACCTGATCTTCGACTCCGACTTCCTCAGCTCCTGGAAGGACCAGTCCGACTTCTTCCGCGCGAAGGATCGCCTGCCGGCGGCGACCGACCGGAACGCGTCCGCGGAGTCGGTGTTCGGGCAAGAACTCCGTCGCCAGGGCGTCTCCGGCGAGAACCCCCGGCGTTGCGTCTGCCAGTTGACGGAGGGCTTGGGGCTCCAGTTGGCGCTGGGCGCGGCGGCCGCTGAGGCCGGGGCCAAGCCGGTCAGCCGGGACGAGTTCAAGAAGATGCTGATGCAGGCCGTCAAAGAGCTTGCCATGCACGAGGTGGGACACACCCTGGGATTGCGGCACAACTTCAAGGCCAGCACCGTCTACTCGCTCGAGGAGATCAACGCCCCCGGGCCCGCCGGCCAAAGCCTCGCAGGCTCGGTCATGGATTACCTGCCGATCAACCTCATGCCCAAGGGTCAAAAGCAGGGGGATTACTTCAGTGCGACGCTCGGCCCCTACGACTATTGGGCGATCGAGTACGGCTACAAGCCGCTTTCCGGCGGCACCGAGGGAGAGGCCGGCGAGCTGAAGAAGATCGCCGCCCGGTCGGCCGAGCCGCTCCTGGTGTATGCTACCGACGACGACGCCCGCATCATCGACCCCGACCCGCTGGTGAACCTCTGGGACCTGGGCAAGGACCCAGTGGCCTACGCCAAGTCGCGGCGGGACCTGGTGGCCCAGCTCGTCCCCGGCCTGGTCGATCGCATGACCGAGCCGGGCGAGGGCTACCAGCGGGCCCGCCGGGCCTTCACCATGCTCTTGAGCCTGCAAGCGCGGGCCACGCAATTCGCCGCCCGGGTGATCGGCGGCCTCTACGTGAGCCGAAGCCACAAGGGCGACCCGGGGGCCAAGCCGCCCTTGGTGATCGTCGAGCCCGCCAAGCAGCGCGAGGCCCTGGCGTTCCTCCAGGAGCAGGTTTTCGGCGAGAAGGCATTCGAGTTCCCGTTGGAGATCTACAACATGCTCTTGCCGACCCGCTGGTCGCACTGGGGAGTGCGCGACGTGGAGCGGCTGGACTTCCCGGTCCGCGCGGTGATGCTCGGCTTCCAGGACCGCATCCTGTTCCAGCTTCTCTCGTCCTGGACCCTGGCGCGATTGACGGATTCGGAAGTGAAGGTCCCGCCGGACCAGGATGCCTTCACCGCCGCGGAACTCCTTTCCGGGCTGACGACCGCCGTCTTCCGCGAGCTGGACAAGCTCCAGCAAGGCGAGTTCACCGTCCGCAAGCCGGCCATCAGCCCCCTGCGCCGCGGCCTGCAGCGACGCTACGTCGAGCGCCTGGCCGACATGATAATGGGCAACGTGCTGGCTCCGGAGGACTGCAAGACCCTGGCTTACGTGCAACTGGAAGGGATCGAGGCCCGCATCAATGCCGCGCTCCTGGGCAAGGCCAAGCTCGATCCCTACACCCAGGCACACCTCAAAGAGACCTCCACGCGGATCCGCAAGGTCCTCAACGCCCGGCTGCAACTCCGCGGGCCATGATCGTGTCGGACTACTAATGCCAACAGGTGGCATTCGAACCATTCTAAAGGGTGCAAATCGCGCCCTCCTCGGGCAGACATAAAGATCATTTGATATGTGACGCTTGAAACCGTTATCCCGATCAAGTTATGATAGTTTTGTTACCATGACCCCGGATGGGCGGGCCCTAACGGATCTGCCACGGCCGACGTGCACGTCTCTCTGAAATGCCAATACACGCTCCGTGCCCTTTTCGAGCTCGCCAAGCGGCGGGGCTCCGGGCCCGTCACCGTGGCCGAGATCGCCGAGGCCCAGGCGATCCCGCCCCGCTTCCTGGAGTTGATCCTCCAAGGGTTGAAACGCTCCCGGCAGGTCGAGTCCCGGCGGGGGACGGGCGGCGGATACGTCCTGGCCGTCTCCCCGGATGCGATCACCGTCGGCAGCGTCATCCGCTCGGTGGACGGCTCCCTCTCGCCCACGGACTGCCTGGTGGGAAAAGGCGAAGGCCAGTGCCGGCTGAAGGGCCGCTGTGCGTTTGAGGGCTTGTGGACGCGGGCCCGGGAGGCCGTGGAGCGGGTCTACGACGCGACGACCCTCCAGGACCTCATCGACGACGAGCAGGGAGCCGTCGCTGCCCGGGGCGCGCCCGACTACTGTATCTGACCGCGTCTCTTGGAGAAAGGAACGTGCCGCATGACTTCGCAGCCGAACCCGCGACCGGGCCTTGGCACCCTGGCCCTGCACGCCGGCCAGGTGCCCGACCCTACGACCACGGCCCGCGCCGTGCCGATCTACGCGACGACCAGTTACGTGTTTCACGACACCGAGCACGCGGCCAACCTGTTCGGCCTGCGCGAGTTCGGCAACATCTACAGCCGGCTGATGAACCCCACCAACGACGTGCTGGAAAAGCGCCTCGCGGCGCTCGACGGCGGCGCGGCGGGCCTCGCGCTGGCCAGCGGTCAGGCCGCGATCACCGCGTCGCTTCTGACGATCGTCCACGCGGGTCAGAACTTCATCTCCGCCAACAGCCTCTATGGCGGGACGTGGACGCTGTTCACGCAGACGTTCTCGAAACTCGGCGTCGAGGTCCGCTTCTTCGACCCGGCCAAACCCGAAAGCCTCGGCAAGCTGGTGGACAAAAACACCCGCGCGTTTTTCCTCGAAACGCCCGGCAACCCGAAGAACGACGTGCCGGACTATCGGAAGCTCACGGATATCGCGCACGGCCACGGCTTGCCGACGATCATCGACAACACGGCGCTGACGCCTGTCCTGTTCCGCCCGATCGAGCACGGCTTCGACATTGTGGTTTATTCGACGACGAAATTCATCGGCGGCCACGGCGTACACATCGGCGGCGCGATCGTCGACAGCGGCAATTTCCCGTGGGCCAAGGACCCGAAGAAGTGGCCGGAGTTCACCGCGCCCGATCCCGCCTATCACGGCGTGATCTTCGAGGAGGCGTTGCGGCCGATCGGCAATATCGCCTACATCATTCACATCCGCACGCACTGGCTGCGCGACACCGGCGCCTGCCAGAGCCCGTTCGGGTCCTTCCTCACGCTCCTGGGACTGGAGACGCTGCACCTGCGGGCCCAGCGGCACTCGGAGAACGCCCTGGCCGTGGCGGAGTTTCTCTCGAAACACCCGGCCGTGCTGTGGGTGAACTATCCGGGCCTGCCGAATCACCCCGACCACGCCAACGTGAAGAAATACCTGCCCGACGGCGCCGGGGGGATCGTCGGCTTTGGCATCAAGGGAGGGAAGGAGGCCGGCGCAAAGCTGATCAACAGCGTCAAGCTGCTGAGCCACCTGGCCAACATCGGCGACGCCAAGTCGCTCATCATCCACCCGGCCACCACGACGCACTCGCAGCTTACGCCCGACGAGCAGGCCCAGACCGGCGTGACGCCCGAGTACGTCCGTCTTTCGGTGGGCATCGAGGACGTGCGCGACATCATCGCCGATCTCGATCAAGCGTTGAGGGCATCGCAGTCGTGAGTTGCTCTGGATGCGCGGCCGATGCTCGCGGCGTTATACGTAGCCCAGGGGCCACGACCCATGGTCGCGGCTTTACACAATGAGTTTTGATCCATTCGCCAGCAGCGACGCCGACCGCCACGCCCAGCCGCTGCGATATGCCAAGTCGGCGGAGTTCGACGAGCCGCTCGCGCTGGAGCGGGGCGGGCAATTGCCGCGCGTGACCGTGGCCTACGAGACCTACGGCCAACTCCGTCCGGAGCGCGACAACGCCGTCCTGATATGCCACGCCCTCTCCGGCGACTCGCACGTTGCCCGGCACGACGACCACGACGATCCCGGCTGGTGGGACATCGCCGTCGGTCCCGCCAAGGTCATCGACACCAACCGGTACTTCGTCATCTGCCCGAACATCCTCGGCGGCTGCCGCGGCACGACCGGCCCCAACAGCACAAACCCGGAAACCGGCCGTCCCTACGGCCCCGACTTCCCCGTGATCACGGTCGGGGACATCGTTGACGTGCAGAAGCGGCTGATCGATCACCTGGGGATCGACCGGCTGCTGGCCGTGGTGGGCGGGTCGCTGGGCGGCCACATGGTGTTGGACTGGGCTACGCGCCTTCCCGAGCGGGTCGCCGGGGCCGTGGCCGTCGCCACCTCCGCGAGGCTCACCAGCCAGGCTTTGGCCTTCGACGTCGTCGGCCGCAACGCCATTCTCCGCGACCCGGAGTACCAGTCCGGCCAGTACTATGGCAACGGTCCCGGCCCGTCAGTCGGACTGGCGCTGGCGAGGATGCTGGGGCACATCACCTACCTGTCGCGCGAGGCGATGATGGAGAAGTTCGATGCCCGTCGCCTCGAACCCCATGACGTCCGATCGCAGTTCGAGACCACCTTCGCGGTGGGATCGTACCTCGCGCATCAGGGCGACAAGTTCGTCGAGCGGTTTGACGCCAACAGCTATCTCGCCCTGACCATGGCCATGGACTTGTTCGACCTCGGCGACACGCCGCAACGGCTCGGCGAAGCCCTCGGCCGGAGCCGGTGCCGCTGGCTCTTGGTGAGCTTCACCACCGACTGGCTCTTTCCGGCGTTCCAGTCTCAAGAGATCGTCAATGCCCTGATCGCGCTGGACAAGCCGGTCAGCTACTCCAACGTCCAGAGTCCCTGCGGCCACGACGCCTTCCTGCTGCCGAACGAGCTCGACGTGTACGGCGAGATGGTCCGCGGTTTCCTGGCCAGCGTCGACGGGGGGGCGGGTGGTGGGTGCAGTACGGTAGGTGGTAGGTGGAATATGGTAGGTGGGGATCCCACATTCCACATGCCACCTACCACCTGCCAGTCCCTGACGAGCATCTTCCGCCATCACCGAGTGGACTATGACTCGATCGTCAGCCTCATTCCCCGCGGCGCCAGCGTGCTCGACTTGGGTTGCGGGACCGGAGGTCTTTTGGCCCGCCTCCGAGAAAACGGCCACGCGAGGATCATGGGCATCGAGCTGGACGAGCGTGCCATCGTGGCCTGCGTGCGCCAGGGCTTCTGCGTGGTCCAGGGGGACCTGAACCAAGGGCTGCCCGCCTTCGCGGACCGGCAATTCGACTGCGTCGTTCTGTCGCAAACCCTCCAGTCCGTGATGGACGTCCAGCGCCTGCTGGCCGAGATGCTCCGCGTCGGCCGCCGCGGAATCGTGAGTTTCCCCAATCTCGCGCACAAGAGGCTGCGGGCGCAACTCGCCGACGACGGCCGCGCCCCGCAGGTGGCCGCCCCGCACGGCTTCTCATGGTACAACACGCCCAACGTGCGGTTCTTCTCGATCGCCGATTTCGAGCAGTTCTGCCACGAGCGCGGCATCCGCGTACACCAGCGGACCGCCTTGGACACGGAATGCGAGCGGGTCGTTCTCGAGGACCCCTACCGCAACGCCGACGTGGCCATCTTCGTCGTCAGCAAGTGATCGCCCCATGGCAAACCAAACGGGAGGGCGAGGCTCCTTGCACGATTCTGGGACAGGTTTCGCATTCCGAGCCGGGCCGTGTCGGCCCGGCTCGGAATTTCCAGGATCGTGCAACGCGATTTAGAATCTTGGCTCGGCAGGAGCCTCGCCCTCCCGGAATCACGCAAGGCTGTATAGAATTGCCGGATAGCGGTTCCACCATGTCAAGGGAGGGCTTTGCGATGCGTTGGAGAGAAGCGGTCCTGCGGTTTGCCTGCGGCGCGATCTGGCTGAGTTCCGCATCCTGCCTGGCCGGCGAGTCCTCGCCCGCACCGGGCACGCACGGCCACTACGCCGTGCTCACGGCCACGCCCGACCAACCCCCGCCGTTTGCCGCCGTGGACGTTCTCTACGGCCCGCGGGAGGACGTCGGGGGGACCGCTGGTTTCTGGTGGCAGCTTGAGGCCCGCGCCCAGGACTCCGCCGATGCCCCGCCGCTTTTCGTGCTTCGCGCCCTTTCGCGCGAAGACCCGTTGCAGGCGGCCGCAGAGAGCTTGCACATTTCTCGCTACCTGCTGCGGATTCCCGAAACGGCGGAGACGCTTGAGTACCGAACGGCTCGCGCGCCGGAGGCACTCCTGCCCGGTTGGCGCGACTTCCCCAAGTACTTGATCCCGCATCGCGCCGCCGGAGCCGGCCGCCAGCGGGCGATCCCCGAGACGTGCCTTTACTTGGGCCACGTGCTGACGCTCCGCCACGCCGGCCAGAACGTCCCCTGGGAGCCGTGGACGGACTTGAAGACCCTGGAGTTGGACCGCGAACTCCTGGTGGGAACCGGAAGGAGTTTCAAGGACCGCGAAGGCCAGCGCCTGCCGCAAAAGCCCCAGCGGCAGAATTATCACTACGTCGAGTTCACCGGCGAAGACTACCAGACGATGATCCGCGCCGGGATCAACCTCTTCACGGTCAGTCCGTCCCAAGAGCAGTTCGTGCGCAGCCAGCCGGTCTTCTACCTCCGCGGAGAAGGGGGCGCCCCGGCGCTCCGCTTTCCCGCCGATCTCTACCGCAGCAACTACCTCGGCCCGGTGATGTTCATGGACGAGCCGACCATCCTCATGGTGGGCGACAAGCTGATTCACAACTCCCTGCGATACTTCAGCGACGCCGCCGCCCTGATTTCGGCGAGGGTGCGGGCGGGCTACCAATCCTCGGGCTCCTATGGCTCCTATCACCTGGAGGCCGGCCTGAAGCGTCGCGGCGTCAACTTCGGCGACATGCGGCTGCAACAGTACGACTATCCGTCCTGGGAGACGATCTTCGAGACGGCCCACTATCAGATGGAAGGGGGACTCAGCGGCATCGTCCACGAAGGACGCTACCGGCTGGAGCCCTTCGACAAGGCGGTCTCGCGCTGGCTGGGCGACGCGCGCCGCCACACGGGGGACGAGCTTCTGCGGTACCACTTCGCCTTTCTCCGCGGCGGCACGCGCCCGCTGGGCAAGTTCTGGGGCACGAGCATCTACGGCCAGTGCGATCCGGATCTCGCCAAACAGGCCGTCACCCTGGCCTACGACATGGGCGCGCGGTACGTCTGGTTCTGGACGTCGGACCACGACCACCATGTCCCCTGGCCCGAGCAACTGGAGTTGGCCCGGCGCCTCAAAGGCCATGCCGAGGCCCACCCCCGCCCATCGATCTACGCCCCGCCTGCGGTCCTGGATACGGCGATCGTGATTCCCTACGGCTACTTTCCGTCCTTGGAGAACCTCTGGTGGGTCCGCGTCCTCAACCCGCAAGGGACGGGCGAGGCCTCGCGCCGCTACCGCCGCTTGGTGCAGGAGACGCTCCGGGCCTATCACGAAGCACTCGACCGCAAAGAGGAGTTCGACTTCGTGATCGACACGGGCGTAAAACCTGCCGGTTATCGGAAAATCGTGCGCGTGAGCGATGGTGCGCAGTGACGCGCATCCCTTCCGTCCCGCGAGACACTGCATGACGTTTTCTTGGGTCTTCGGCCCAGCCAGTAACTCGGCTAGAGGCTTGGACTTGCGCCTGGTATAGTGTAGGAAACTTCTCAACGCGACCCTCAAGGCTACCGCTACGCGATTAACCTGACACACAACTGGACCCGGATCTGCTACGCTTGGGGGGCGTCGTAGATTGTCCGCGCCGCGGGTGGCTTGACCGTGTCTTGAACCTCTGTATACTGACGGCATCGAACGGAGGCTAGATGCCATGCTCGACTTCAGTTTGGAACTCCAGGAGCGGTACGAAAACAGCACCAGCGCCCAGTACAGGAGAGAGCAGGGACAGGTTTTCACGCCCCCCGAGATCGCCCGCTTCATGGCAACCTTGCTGTCGCCGATGCCAAGCGAGTGCCATTTGCTCGACCCCGGAGCGGGCATTGGCACACTCACCGCCGCGGTTTGCGAGCGCTTGCGCCACCTTCGATCGCCGCGCCGTCTGACGGCCCACCTCTTTGAGAACGACCGCAAGGTAATCCCGTTGCTGAGAAGGAATCTTGAGAATTGCCGGACGGTTTTGAGCAAAGCCGGTCACAGGTTCGATTACGTGGTCCACGATGAGGATTTCATCCTTGCGGCCTCATCAGAGTTGGACGGGCAGAGGACTTTCGACAGTCCGATCCCCAGCACCCGCTTCGATGCCGTCATCATGAACCCGCCGTACTTCAAGGTCCGGAAGGATTCGACGTACGCGAGGCGCATGGCCCCGATCGTCCACGGACAGCCGAACGTCTACGCCTTCTTCATGGCACTGGCTACGCGACTGTTGAAGGAGGGAGGCGAGCTTGTCGCGATTACGCCGCGGAGCTTCTGCAACGGCCTCTACTTCCGTGCCTTCCGTCGCTGGCTCTTTGAGCGTGCCGCGCTGGACCATATTCATCTATTCGAGTCACGGGCCGACACGTTCAAGGAGTCGAGCGTTCTGCAGGAGAGCGTCATCACGAAAGTCCATCGGCTGGGTGTCCCATCCCCAAGCGTAACCGTGACGTCCAGCTTCGCCCGGGACTTCCGCGGCGGATTGGCCCGGTCCGAAGCGCCGGCGGAGACCATCCTGGACAATTCCTGTGGCGATTACGTGATCCGAATCCCCGGAGGGGCCGATGACCACCGCGTCATGGAACTGGTCGAGTCTCTTTCGACGCGATTCACGGACGTTGGCCTCCGGATTTCCACGGGTCCGGTCGTCCTGTTTCGCGCCACGGAGTTCCTCCTGAACGAGCTTGGGGGGAAAGGTCGGTTCCGCTCCTGATGCCCCATAACGTGAAGTGCTTTGACACGATCTGGCCGCTCGCGAAAAACGGCAAGCCGCAGGCCGTCAGGTTCTGCAAAGACTCGCTTCGGCTCCTCCGTCCCGTGCAGAACTACGTGCTCCTGAGACGCTTCACGGCCAAGGAAGAGCCGCGACGGCTGTGCGCAGGCTGTTTCCTCCGAGCACGGCAATCCGCCTCGCACGTTGGCATCGAGAATCACCTCAACTATGTCTACCATGCGGATCGCGAACTCTCCCAGGACGAGACCTTTGGTATCGCGGCCCTCTTCAATTCAACCCTCTTTGACCGCTATTTCCGCATGATTAGCGGTAGCACCCAGGTCAACGCCACGGAGATCCGGACCATGAGCTTCCCCGATTTGAAGACCGTAGCCAGGATCGGCCGGCAGTCGAAGGCCGACACGTCTCAGGCGGACGCGATCGTCGCCAGTGAGCTGGGGGTCGCCAAACCTCTTCAGAACCAATTGCTGGAGCGCTAGCGTGAGCAAGGGTGGCTGCCCGGCATGGGCTCGTAATCCGCGAGGAAACAGGGGAACACGGGGAGACTCTCTTCCCTGCCTGTGCTCGCCTCGACCGGCACCGCCACGCCTTCGTCGCCATGTCGCTGATCGCTGCGCTAGCCTGGGGACTTGCGCAGAACCGCCTTTACGAATTCGGCGAGGGACTGACCAGCCTTGCGTGCTGCCTTCCGAAGACGCTCGTAGTCGGCCACTTCGTGGGCGCTCCAGACTACGTCAAGACGGCGCACGGGCTGCAAAGCGTTATGCCCGTAAGACTCCGGGCTTGCCCAATAGCACGATTGGCAAACCTTGACTTCCTTGGCCTTGGTCCAATTCGTGCAGTGCTCACAAGACCACGATTTCGCACGGTTGCAGGAGCCGCAGATCAACTGGAATTCGTCGGGCACGGTCTCGCCGCCGCCTTCCCCGCCAACCTCATAAGGAACCTTGTGGTCGACCTGCAAATACCGAGCTTCGTACGCCGTGAGGCAAATGCCACACTTGCCGCCGCAACCTGCAACAAGGAGTTCCTTGAATTCCTTGGAGAACACCTTTCGACCGGAGAGCGTCCCCGCGCGAATCTTGGAGGGATCCGCAAACCGATACGCGGCGATGCTCTTTCCTTGGCTTCCCGCGATTCGGAACGTTTCGAGCGGAATCCCTTGCTCCCGTACGTCGCGCGCTGCACGGGGCGGGTGGTCATACCCGTAGAGAGTCTTCAATTGCTCCGTCGTGACATGACCATGTTTCAGGATATGGTCGATGACCGTCTTGGCGCGTTTGGCGGTTACGGCTTTCAGCCTTTGAACGAACCACTTGGGCAGGTCTTGCGGCACGGTTGGCAGTCCTTTGCCAATTGGGCTCTAGGTGGCAATCCTTTACCACGCGAAGTCGAGTTGCGGCTTCCTCCGCTTCTTGCCGAAGGAAATCGCGTCAGCCAGAGCTGGCGAGAGGTAGAGTGATTCGTAGGTGTGGCTATCCCTGCCCAGCAACGTTGCCTGACTTGACCGCCCCGCGTGAATCTCGATATGAACCAGACTCAGGCGTCGCGGCAGTGGCTCCCCGTACGTTTTCGATCCCGTCCGACCATCGTAGCTGACCAGATACATGCAGCCTTTGTCATTCAGCGCCGCGAGGTTGTCGCAGAACTCGCCGTGGTCGATCCTGGGGCAGTACCGGTTGTCCCTGTTCTTACATACCCCCTGATAGGGCGGATCCATGTAAACGAGATCGGTGGCCTTGCACCGGGAGAGAACGGTCTGATAGTCGCACGCGCTGAGGTCTGTGCATCCCTGCAAGAGCCCTGACGCCCCCAGGATCCGATCCCGCATTGTATCTGGGTGTGCGCCCTTGCGGCGGTTGTCCGGGCTGTTGTTGAACTGGCCGTCCCCGTTGTACCGAATCGCCGCCTTCACACAACGAGCCAGCAAGTAAAGGAAGTACTCCGGGCTGTGTGTCTGGTTGAACTTCTTACGCACACCATCGTAGTACTCGCGCTCGCGTCCGCGCTGCGCTTCCCAGAGTCGGCGATATTTGGCTGCCAGTTCGTCGGGGTGGTGGATAATCTCCCGCCATAGGTCGATGATCGGGGCGTGAGCGTCGTTGATTAGAAACTTGTCCGTAAGCCGCTTGTACGCCGTGGCCAACGAGATCGCGGCCGATCCAGCGAACGGCTCAACAAGACGCGCAGCATGGGCAGGAAAGTAAGACAGGATAACAGGGGCAAGATTGCGCTTGCTGCCCTGATACGGTATCGGGTGGGGTACGTCCCAACGCTGGTAGTCTCTGACAGTCTCGTTCATAGGCCGTCGGCATCATACCCCGTCCATGAACATTAGTCAACCCGGGACCAGAATGCTCCGCACGAGCCCCCGATTCCCTAGGTGCAACTGCCACTATTGGCTGGGTTTGGGGCGTCTCGCCGGCGGGCCATACTTTTCCCGCTGCCCTACTTGACGTTTCTCCGGCGTTGCGTATCCTAACGGGATACCTCGTATCCTGTGTGGATATGGACCGCCTGTCCTGCTGTCTTGGAGAGAAACCAATGATCGATCTCGGGAGATTACGTGTTTCGCTGACAAAGAACGGCGCCATAAAAGTGGCACGCCTCTTGCGCCTTCACCCGGCTTGGGAGTTGCTCGATCACCTCGAAGGCTCGCAGCGTGGTGTCAACATCAAACGGTCGCAGATAGCAAACATCCTCGGTGCGGATCCCCTAACCGGACAGGTCCCCCAGTTCTGGGGCGACATTCGCCAGTACGGCGAGGACGCCATAGATGCTTTCGTCTTCCTTGCGATCGTGCTGTCTCATCACAGATTGATTGAGGTCTTCAAGGCCGCAGCGAAGGGGTCGTTCGAGGGGTGTCTCAGTCGCGAGGACTTGACGGACAAGGAGTACACCAATCTGGTCTATGCGATGGCTGCACTCAATCTGTGTCCCTATGCCCGAGGTGCGGAGGCCACGACCTACGATTTCTATCCTTTGATCTACCACCTGCAACCAGCTCACGACCTCGTTCGGCAGCTAATTGCGTCAAAACTCAGCCGTTGCGGATGGCTCGACCCGACAGTCTTCTCGCACTCCCCTGACCAGGATCTTGTCAATGAATGTCGCAGGCTGCGGCTGAACGAGGTTCTCGCCATGAAGTGGGGACAATTCGGGGAGTGGCTCGACGGCGAACTGGAGATGGACGAGCCCGATGTCGCCTTCGGTTTGCGAAGTCAGAACGTTCCGCGGCATCCGCGGTAGACCCTCTAGGCCACCCTAGACTTTACGTCGCCTACCTCGCCGCCAGCGTAGCCACGGCAGACTGTTCTTCGCGTCAAGTAGGTGGTCACTTCGTCCCCCCACTGTGTCCACGCTCGCCGCGAAGACCGAGCGAATAGTTCTAGGTACGGCCCCGGGCTACAGGATTCCACTAAGTCGTAGACCTCGTCGGGTTTTCGGGAATGCTCGCGCTTGCGAGTAGCGACCAGGTTTACCTGACGCCGACCTGGGCTCAGTGTGCGAAGGGAGCCTCTCACGCCAAACAAGAGAATCTCCGTCACGTTCCGAAAGTAGAATCCGACTCCCCGTCCGTCGGGACCACCGTCTTTACGGACTTTAAGCCAGACGATGTTCGTCTTGTAGTTGAATCCCCACGCATCAAGGACCGTCAGGCCTTCGCGCAAAAGGGCATTTGGGACCCAAAGGTAGAGGTGACTCTTAGTGGCGCAGTGGGCAGCGATCGGCATTTCGCAGATGTCATCAAGAGACATTGTGCGGTACCGGCGGAGCCGCTGGTGCTCCGGTGCGACCTTCCCTGTGCGATTGTCAAACCGCCACGGTGGGTCGGCCAAAATCGTGCCGAACTGGCCAGTAAGTCCGGGAAGAGCGGTGGCCATTTGCGAAGACGCGACCGGGCTGTAGAAATGCTAATCACTTGGTTTTATCGGCCGGATCACTTCGGCGACTTCACGTTACTTTTGGATGCGCCAACCGGGGGGAAGAGTTGGGCCAGAGCTTGAACAACGAATAGACCCGCGATCAGCGGTGCTCGAATGCGGGTCGCCGCTGCGATAGAGCGCGATTCACTATTCACGCCCTGACGCCACGCTCACCGCCAGGCCTCGGTAGACCAGGGCAGGGATCGACGACGACGTCGTCGGCGGGCTCTTTTCGATTCCGACGCAGAGCCCGCTTCTCCTCCGCCTTCTGCTTCTTCCTGGTCTCCCGCTGCCGTTTGGCAAACGTGATTCTGTCTCGCGCCATGACTCCTCATTCCTCCACCTTCATATCGATGCCCCGAAACGCTGCGATCAGGGTCGCAGGCCGGCATAGGCCCGACGTTGCTTCTTCCGAGGGCTCCCGCTGAAAACGCGCCGCGGCCCCTGCGCGGGACGTTCGGGCGGTATGCCGTCCGTCAGGTCCTTCTCCACGGGCAGCACGCGGCGGATCAGCCTCTCGATGGCCGCCAGGTGCTTCCGTTCCTCGTTGTCGCAGAACGAAACGGCGATCCCCGAGACGCCCGCGCGCCCGGTCCGGCCAATGCGGTGGACGTAGGTCTCGGGCTCGTGCGGGAGATCATAATTCAGGACGTGGGAGATGCCTTCCACGTCGATGCCGCGGGCTGCGATGTCGGTGGCCACCAGGACCGGCGTGCGGCTGGCTTTGAAGTCTTCCAGCGTCCGCTGCCGGGCCCCCTGGCTCTTGTTGCCGTGGATCGCGCCGGCGCGGATTCCCGCCTGATTCAAATGCCGCGCCACGCGGTCGGCCCCGTGCTTGGTGCGGGTGAAGACCAGGGCCCGGGTGACCGCCCGCATCCCGAGGAAGCTCGCCAGCAAGCGCGGTTTCTGCTGCCGGGACACGAAGAACACCGACTCTTCGATGAGGTCCGTGGTGGCCTTCACGGGGGCAATGCGGATCCGCTGCGGATCGCGGAGAATCGCCGCGGCCAACCGCTCGATGGGCTCGGGCATGGTGGCGCAGAAGAGGAGCGTCTGCCGCCGCGACGGCAGCTTGGCAATCACGCGGCGGACGTCGGGAATGAACCCCATGTCCAACATGCGGTCGGCCTCGTCGAGGACGAAAATCTCGACCCCGCCGAGGTCGACGAACCCTTGGCCCATCAGGTCGATCAGCCGGCCGGGCGTGGCGATCAGAATGTCGACGCCCTGTTGCAGGGCCCGCGTCTGCGGATTCTGGCCGACGCCGCCATAGACCACCGTGTGCCGCACCCCGGCGTAACGCCCGTAGGTGTGGAAGCTCTCGCCGATCTGCGCGGCCAGTTCGCGGGTGGGAGCGAGGATCAGCACGCCGGGGCGGCGGGCGCGGCCCCGCGGCGGTTGTCCGGCGTGCGTCAAGCGGTGCAGGATGGGCAGCGCGAAGGCCGCGGTCTTTCCCGTGCCCGTCTGCGCGCAGCCCAGCAGGTCGCGGCCGGCCATCACGCGAGGAATCGCCTGCGATTGGATGGGGGTCGGCGTGGCGTAGCCTTGGAAAACGACGGCACGCAGGATGGGCTCGGCGAGCCCGAGTTTCTCAAATGTCATGCAAGGTCTCTTGGGAGGGTCCCAGGACCAGAGGGAGGAACGCGAGCTGCGTTCTCAGAAAGCCATTGGTACCTGGCAGTAATCCAATGGCCGTGGGGCGAGAGGATTAAACTGCCACTACTATAGCACGTTTCGGCCGGAAGTCCAGGCCAACTGATTGTAGGGCCGGCCCTACCAGAGGGGCTATTCCGCCAGATTGATTACCGCGCGTGCATCAGCCGGCGGATGGGGATCTGCTTGCGGAGGTTGGCCCCGCCGTTCTCGCTGAGCACCTTCTGGGCCTTGTTCAGGCTGTTCGTTTTGAACACCGCCAGGCCGCCGCCTTTGGCCCCGCGCTCGGCGAAGGAGGCGTAGGCATAGTCGATGTTGAGGTGCTCGGCGGCCAAACGCTCGCAGATCTTGCGGAAGGCGCCGGCCTGTTTCGGGACCTCCACCAGGAGGACGTCGGTGGCATCGTAGCGGATACTCAGTCTTTCCAAGACGTCGGTTGCGGCTGCAAAATCATCAGGGACGAAGCGGACCGTGCCCCGGGTGCCCGAATCCATGACCACCAGTGCCCGGAAATTGACCTTCCCCTTGCTCAGTGCCGTCAGCATGGCGGCCAAACGGCCCGGCTTGTTCACCAACGAAACCGACAGTTGCTTGGCAGTCTGCATCCCATCGCTCCTTATGCTGGTTTCCTGAAAGGGAACGCTCAACCGCGTCAAACGAAAGTATACGCTTTTCCGCTCTCCCGAATACCATCCTTGCCGGGCGATACACGGGAGTCCGGCGCGAGGAGAGCGATCCACTCTGTTTATTCTACGCAGCCGCCGGATTCTCGCGCAATCCCTAAGTGGTGTGCCTGGCTCGCGGCCGATCTTCTCAGGGGGGCCGTGAGCGTTACAATCGGAAAGGGCGATGGCCCCCGACGGGCCAGCCCCGCCACACGGGACCACTTGTTGGGAGGGAACTTTTCGTCCCGCGGGTTCGTCTTAGTCAATGGCCAGCCTGCGATGCGTTGGCCGCGAGGCGTGGCGTCCCCCAACAAGGGGGCCGCCGGGACGGCCTCCCGGCTTCTCGGGTGCCGGATGTCGCCGCGTGGTTCTCCAGTTCAAGAGGAGGGATAGGCCATGAAGGGATCGTTGCCGTGGGTGTTGTTGGGATCGCTATTCGTGCTGGTGTGCCTGGTGCCGGTCGTGGTGCAGGCCCAAGGATTCCTGGTGGTCACCGAGGCGGACCACGTGATCCGGCTGCCGCGGCCGATCATCATCTATCCGCCGCCGTACCCGCCGCGTCCCCCGTACCCGCCCATCCGCCCCGCTCCTCCGCTGCCCCCGCCGGCCAGCTACAAGGTCCAGGAACTAGAGGTCCAGGCCCGGCTGGTGGAACAGGTGGCCCAGGTGCAGGTCTCCCAGTCCTTTGTGAACACGGGAAGCCAGCAACTGGAGGTGCAGTTCATCTTCCCGCTCCCCTACGATGGGGCCGTGGACCGGATGACGCTCTTGGTGGACGGCAAGGAAATGCCCGCCCGGCTGCTCAAGGCCGACGAGGCCCGGCGCCTCTACGAGGACATCGTCCGCCGCAGCAAGGATCCGGCCCTGCTGGAATGGATCGGCACGGGCCTGTTCAAGACCAGCGTGTTTCCGGTGCCGCCTGGGCAGAAGCGGACGGTCTCGCTCCGCTACACGCAGCTTTGCCGCGTGCAGGAGGGCCTGACCGACTTCCTCTTCCCCCTAAGCGCGGCAAAGTACACCACCGACCCGTTGGAGAAGCTGAGCCTCCGCGTGACGATCCAGAGCGAGGCGGACATCAAGAACGTCTACAGCCCGAGCCACGCCGTGGACATCCAGCGGCCCGACGCGAAGCACGCCACGGTCACTTACACGCTCAAGAACGAGATCCCCTCGTCCGACTTCCGCCTCCTCTACGACGTGGGCCGCGGCACGGTCAGCACCCGCGTGCTCAGCTACCGCCCGGATAAAGACGGCGATAAGGACGGCTACTTCCTGCTCTTGGCCAGCCCGGAGATCAAGCCCGCCAGCGATGAACAGTCCAAGAAAACCGTGGTCTTCGTGATCGACCGCTCAGGGAGCATGAGCGGCAAGAAGATCGAGCAGGTGCGTGCGGCGTTGAAGTTCGTCTTGGGCAACCTGCGGCAGGGGGACCTGTTCAACATCATCGCCTACGACAGCGACGTGGAGGCCTTCCGCCCCGAGCTGCAGAAGTACGACGACAACACGCGCAAGGCGGCCCTCGGGTTTGTCGAAGGGCTGTATGCCGGCGGGAGCACGGACATCGATGCGGCCCTGCGCACCGCGCTCAACCAGCTCCAGGATTCCAGCCGGCCGAACTACGTGATCTTCCTCACCGACGGGCTGCCCACCGCCGGTGTGACCAACGAGATGAAGATCGTGGAAGACGTCAAGGCGGCGAACAAGGTGCGGGCCCGGCTCTTCGCCTTCGGCGTCGGCTTTGACCTCAATAGCCGGCTGTTGGACAAGCTGGTGCGCGACAACCACGGACAGAGCGAGTTCGTCCGTCCCAACGAGGACATCGAGGATCGCATCAGCCGGCTTTACCGCCGCATCGAGGCCCCGGTAATGACCGACGTGCAGATCGAGTTCTCGATGGACGAGCACAAGCCCGAGGCTGGGAGCCTCGTCAACCGCATTTACCCGAGGGCCACGGTGGACCTGTTTGCCGGGGAGCAACTGGTGCTGGCGGGCCGCTACAAGACGCCCGGCAACGCCAAGGTAGTCGTCAGCGGCGCGGTGGGCGGGAAGCCGCAGAAGTTCGACTTCCCCGCCAAGCTGACCGACAGGAGCGGCGATGAGACCAACGGCTTCATCGAGAAGCTCTGGGCCGTGCGCCGCGTGGGGGAGATCCTCGAAGACTTGGACTTAAAGGGCAGGAACGACGAGCTTGTCCGGGAGTTGGTGGAACTGGCCACGCAGCACGGGATCATCACCCCGTACACTTCGTTCCTGGCCGACGAGCGGTCGGCCCTTGGCCCCGTGGCCGTCAACGTGGACCGGGCGAGACTCCGCTTAGAGGCCCTTGGGCAGTCTTCCGGGGCCGGCGGCTTCATCCAGCGGGACTTCAAGAACGACTTGCAGCGGTCCGTGGTGGCCAACGCGGCCGCCCCGTCGGCAGCCGCGAAGCGGTCGTTCGGCTACTCGATGCCGGGGGGCGCGTATGGCGGATACGGTGGCGCTGGCTCCGCAGCAGGGCGAGGTGCAAGCGAGACGGGAAAACCACTGGCGACCATGCCCAGGGGGATGGGCGGGATGCCCGCCGGTCCCGGAAGTGGGGCTTATCGCGCCGCTGAACCCGCGCCGGGCTTGCCCGCAGAGTTGGCCGAGTCGGCCAAGGAAGCCGAGCAGGTCGCGCAGAACATGCGCCAGGTCGGCAACCGCGCCTTCTACCGCCGCAACAACCAGTGGGTCGATTCCACGGTGTCCAAGGAGCAGGAGAAGAAGGCCCAGCGGGTCAAGCAATTCAGCGACCAGTACTTCGCGCTCGCGCGCCAGCACGGCCGGACGCTCGCCCAATACATGGTCTTCGACGAGCCGGTGATGGTGAATCTCGCCGGCCAGGCGTACCTGATCGAGCCGTGAGTGATTTGCGTCCCACGCCCCGTGCCTATCGCGCGTCAACCGCGCCGCTGGACGACCCTTGCGCCCCTGCTATAGTATAGTATGGCAACCGAGCAAGCGGGGACGGCGATACCCGCGTTTCCCGGAGAGGAGTCGGCGATCATGGCGCGTCAGGTGGAAATGGATGAGGCTCAGGCACGTCTTCCCGACTTGATCGAAGCGGCGATTCGCGGGGAAGAGGTTTTCATACAGAAGAACGCGAAACAGGCGGTGCAATTGGTGCCTGTCGAAGCGTCAGAGCGGCGTCCCCGCTTCGGCAGCGCCAAAGGCCTCGTGGTGATGGCAGATGATTTCGACGCGCCGCTTGAAGACTTTCGCGAGTATATGTCGTGAAACTGCTGTTGGATACGCACAGCTTCCTGTGGTTCATCAGCGGCAGCCCCCGGCTCAGTCTGGCTGCGCGGGCACTGATTGAAGATCGTTTGAATCAGTCCGTCCTGAGCATGGCCAGTCTTTGGGAAATGGCAATCAAGCTGAGCTGGGGCAAGCTGGAATTGGCGGGCCCGTTCGAGTCCCTCATCCCTGAGCAACTGCGGGCCAACGGCTTCGGGCTGCTCGACATCAAGATCGCGCACGTCGCTGCCGTGGCTACGCTACCGCTGCATCACCGCGATCCCTTCGACCGTTTGCTGGTGGCGCAGGCAACGCTGGAGCAGATGCCCATCGTCAGCGGTGACGGGTCGTTCGATTCCTACGGCGTCAAGCGGCTGTGGTAGGCCTGCAAAAGTCGGCCGTCGCATCAAGATGGATCCGACCGCCCCGCGTCCGCCGCTCACTTACGCAAACCCGCAGTCCATCCCCAGCCGCGTCTGCAGCTCCTCGAACTGCCGGGCGTACTGGTCGCTGGACGAGTGAACGTGCTCCGCCTCGGTGATGAACTTCATCTGGTCGTCCAGTCCCACGTTCCGCTCCGCGAAGACGCCCTCGTACTCCCGCAACTGGCTGCCGTAGACGATCAACAGCTTGTGCTCGTCGAACTGCACTTCCTGCGGAATCCCCGGGTTCAAGACGGCGATTCCCGTGCAGCCGTCGTTCAGGAGCAGGTCCTCGTACTCCCAAAGGATGCTTTTGAGCACGGGCAGGTCGATGTGTTCCCGGTAGAGGTCCGTATGTCCGCGGCGGTCGCGGTGGTGGCTCGTCTCCAGCACCACGTCCACGACCGTCCCCAAGGGGTCCAAGAGGTCCATGAAGACCTCGAACAGCGACTCGTTGGAGACGGCCCCCATGAGCACCGGCACGCTGGAGCGGTGCTCGTCGTCCCGGTAACAGTCGTGCCGGTATCCCTGGCAGGGCACGACCCGGAGGTCGTACGAAGGGCGCACCGCCTCGGTGAGCGAGAAGTCTCCATACCGCGAGACCCCCAGGTGAGCTTCCAGCTCCTCCTCGCTGAGTTTCTCGAAGCTGCTGGTACCGACCGGGATCGTCCCGTCGCGGAAGACATTGCGGAAGAATCTCTTCAGGAAGCCCATCGGCGTCTCTTCTCTTGAGGCTGACTAGTCTACTGTGTCGATTGGCATCCGCTGCACCGCAACGGAGCGCCTTCCAAAAAAGCGTAGGTCACGCTCCGGCGATGTCGCTGGCGGTCAAGTGCCCGGGACGCTGGCGGACCGGGGCGGCAGCCGCACAAACGGATTATTCGTTCCCCGTAGCGCGACCGGCAGCAGGGGGCGCCTCCGCAGGCCTCGCGCGGCCATCCGGCTGCCGTCCGCCGCCAACCACCGCAGACGAGTCTTCCCTAGTCTAGCCCAGGCTTCGCTCCGCGGAGTGACGTTTCGCGACAATTCCGCGGTCCCGCCGCGCGCAACTCCAGTAGGCTCGTTGCTTCTGCTGCAAAATCGCAATGGGGGTGAGCCTCCCCCGTTGCCTTTTGGCAGAACGCCGCGATCCCGCGCACAAAGAAAGATGAGAGGGCGACGGCGGCTTTGGCGACCTTGCGTCCTGCACACAAGCGGCGCGGACCGCCCATTCCGGGCTCCGGTCAAGTCCTATCGCGCAGTCAGGAGAATCCCGGTGGCGGGCCGTGGCGAATTTGGGCGGACTGTGATGGGGCCTACGTCCGCGCCTCGATCCGTCCCGGCCCGACCCTGAAGGCGATTTGCGCACTCAGGAGGTAGTTGGCCCCGGCCCCTGCGATGATGCCGCACGCGGCGGCAAGCATACTCCGTTCGGCGAAGTAGGTTAGGATGAAATGCAAACCAAGCGTCACCGACCAGTTGACCAGCGCACCAGCAAGACAAGACGCGCAGAACAGCGCGTACTGCTTGACTATCGGGCCGCTTCGCGCGTCCGAGAACGTCCACCAGCGATTCAGAAGGAAGTTCCAACTCATGGCAAACCAGATCGCCAGACCCCTCGCCACGCCTAATGTGCAAAGCCCCATGAGGATGGAGAAGACGAGCAGATCCACGACCGCCCCCGTTGCCCCTACCGCCGCGAACTGGCAGAAGCGAGCAGCGTGGCCGATCCGGAATTCGCGCAGGCGCTTCAGGTGCTCGGTCATGTCCATCAGGGTGATGCAGTCATGGCCTATTGCCGCCCTTTACTTCAAAACCTCGACGCCCTCGTTTCCGGCCCGCGTTGCCCACGCCCGGTAGACCTCCAGTGCAATCCCGTCGCTCACAAAGTGCGTCGATTGGTCGCCCAACGCGAAATTCAGGCCGCCGGGATGAGCACTGCGAAACGAAAGCGTGTTCTCCCACCGGTTGGGATCGGCGTAGGTGTAGTTGGGCGGAATGGCGCACGTTCCATACGC
>Ga0315280_10004114_pt1 | contig 21757 bp, 12 predicted proteins | sample YL17G06_40_MG_FD_203697 | JGI IMG/M metagenome (GOLD analysis project Ga0315280, IMG submission 203697) | Sediment microbial communities from Yellowstone Lake, YNP, Wyoming, USA - YL17G06_40 | ecosystem: Environmental > Aquatic > Freshwater > Lake > Sediment | place: USA: Wyoming | collected...
CTGAATTGCAGGGGGAACCAGAGAAGAGGCACCGGTATTCGCCTGCTACTTTCATAGCCGAAACTCCGCAGAGAGTTCATCAAAGGGGCCCGCGAGTGCTGACACTTGGCCGATGAAGGATGAAGAAAAGGAACCCGACAAGGACAAAGGACCAGGTACCAAGAGTATTTGATGTCATTGGTCATTGGTCCTTGGTCCTTGGTCATTCTCCCGTTTCCCCCTTTGCGGCCCACTGCCCCGGAGGACTATAATTGGGGGTGCGGAACCGCGGACGGGGCTCATCAAGCGGGCAAGCTATGGCCGGCGACCCTTCGGTGGAACAGATCAAGGCGAGCCTCGCCGAGACGCAGTCAGGCGCCACTCCGCAGACTCGCGACGCGCACGTCGGGGAGTTGTCGCTTGCGGCGTTGGAGCGGGCGGTCTCGGCGGCCGATCCGGCGGTGATCCTGGTAATCCCACGGATCGTCCGCCGCGTCATCCGGCAACAGTGTGAGTTCCCCGGCCTGGGGCTGAAGGTCCCGCACCGCAAGAGCTTCGTGATCCGCCGCGAGCCGCTCCTGCAGATCTGCGACAGGACGGAGTTGGGCCTGCGGGACGATGCGGAACTGCCCCCCCAGGTGATCCTGATTGCCCGGCCGGATCCCGACAAGCTGGCCGCCATGACCCCACGCGACGTGCTCCTGCGGTGCTGGCGCCTGGTGTTTCACGCCCGGGTCCACTGGGTCCTCCAGGAGCGGATTGCCGACGGGAGCCTGACGGCCGCCGAGATACGCCAGCGGACCCACCAGATCGGCCCGACGCAGTTCGGCGAGATCCGCGCCGTCTTGGCGCAAGAGGACCTCCTGTTGCCACCGCGGGACGACTTCGCGGCCTACGTCGAGTTCGCCGCGGTTTACCTGGAGCTGAGGTTTTTTGGGCGCGGGTTGCTGCGCTATTATTTCCCATCGATTGAAGACCCGGAGGCGATTGACGCGATCCTGGCCCGAGACGTAGACGCCAAGAGTCTGTTTCGCGCCGCGCGCCCGGAAGGGGCCCCGGAGCCGCAAGACCGCCTCGCGCCCCTGGAGGTTGAGGACTGGCCGGAAGAAGGGGAGGTGGAGGACTCGGCGACCCCTCCGCCGGCAGATCGGCCTTCAGCGGATAAGTACCGCCGCTTGGTTCGCCGGGCCGACCAGGCCGCAGCGGCGGGGAACGTGGTCCGTTCGGCGATCTATCGGGCCCGGGGCGAACGGGTCGTGACGCCGGAGTTGGCCGCCCGGGCCCGGACCGCGTTGAAGTCCGACGTGAGCCGCCTGGTGCACCGCTTGCTGGCGGCCCTGGAGATCCAACAAACCGACCCGCACCCATGGCAGGAACTCCTCCTGGCCCTGGCGCGTCAGGCCCCCTGCGGTATATGGACTGCGGAGGCCCGGCTGCTGTACGACCTGCAGAAGGTCTGCGTCGATCATGAGCGGGAAATCTACACGGTGGACGTGGTGGAATGGGCCCTGTCATTGGGACGGCGGCGCATGAAGCGGCCGCTCCCCAGCCAGCGCGACGTGCTGATCTGCAAGCATCTCCGGAGCGCCGTGGCCAAGCTCACCCAGATCCGCGTCTCCGACAGCCAGCGGCACCAGCTCTCCGTCCTGCTGCGGGCTGCCGAATTGCGGGCCGAATCCCGCGTGCGGGACCGCTTCCGCCCGTTGTTGTCCAGGACGCTGGACGAGGTCGGCCTGGTCCCCAAGAACGTGCCCGAACGGGTCTCGCGCCGGAAGATCATCGAAGAACTCCTGGACCGGCTGGCGGAACGTGGATTCCTGGTGATCGGCGACCTGCGCGACGCCCTGTCGCGAAACAACCTCAAACTGCCCGACGTGTCGGGCGTCGGCGGCCTGTGGCGCCGCGACGCCTTGCTGCGGGCCGACCGCCGCCTGGCGGAGACGCTCGACGGGGTCTATGGCCGGGCCGAGTTCTACCTGCGGTGGCTCCAACGGCTCAGTTCGCTGGGCTTTGGGACGAAGACCGGACGCTTTCTGACCCGCTTTGTGGTGGTCCCCTTCGGCGGGGCCTATTTGGTGCTGGAGGGGATCGAGCACCTGGTACACCTCTTCCATCGCAGCCCGGCCCCGGTCAAGACGCCGGGCTGGGTCACGCTTTGGCAGGTGTTTCAGTTGGGCCTTATCCTCTTAGGAGTGATCAACTGGGAGAGTTTTCGCCAGGCCACCGGCCGCCTCCTGAAGGCATGGTGGCACGCGGCCTACCACGGCACGGTGAGAACCCTCCGCGCCGTCGTCCAGTGGCCGCCGCTCCAAGCGGTCTTCCGCAACCGGCTCTTCGCCCTCACCATGCGCTATCTCTTCAAGCCGCTGGTGATCGCCTGGCTCGCCTGGTGGGCCTTGCCCGTGGAACATGTCGAGTGGCATCAGTCCGCAGCCACCGGGGTGGTGCTGTTTGTGGCCGTCAACGTGCTGCTGAACTCCCGGATCGGACGCGACCTGGAAGAAGTGTTGACGGACGGAATCGTCCAGGCCTGGCGCCGCATCGGCGTCCGCATCCTCTCAAACCTTTTCTATCTGATCATGGATCTCTTCAAGGGGATCCTTTGGGCCATGGAGCGGCTGCTCTACACGGTCGACGAGTGGCTCCGCTTCCGCAGCGGCCAGAGCAGGCTGACCCTGGTCGCGAAGGGCTTCCTGGGCGTGATCTGGTTTTACATCACCTACATCGTCCGCTTCGGCATCACCGTGCTCATCGAGCCGCAGATCAACCCCATCAAACACTTCCCCGTGGTCACGGTGTCGCACAAGATCCTGTTGCCGCTCATATTCCCCCTCGCGCGGATGCTGGACGACGTGATGTTTACGCTGTCCGTGCGCTTCGACAACCCCGCGCTGGACATCACGTCCGGGACCGCGAAGGCCATCGTGGCCTCCGTCATTTGGGCGATCCCGGGCGTCTTCGGATTCCTCGTTTGGGAACTGAAGGAGAACTGGCGGCTCTACGAGGTCAATCGGGCGACGCAGCTTCGCCCGGCCGTGGTCGGGCGCCACGGCGAGACGATGATGCGCCTGTTGCGCCCGGGGTTCCACTCCGGGACCTTGCCGAAGCGCTATGCCAGAATCCGCCGCGCGTTGCGCAAGGCCCTGGGCAAGGGATTGTGGAAGCCGGTCCGCAAACACCTGGAGGTGCTGCGGCACCTGGAGTCGTCGATCCACCGCCACGTGGATCGCGAGCTGCTGGCCCTGTTCCGCGAGAGCCGTGCGTGGCGGAGCACGCCGGTGACGATCGAGGAGATTCACGTCGGCACCAATCGCGTGAAGATCGCCCTGGGCTGCGAATCCCTCGCCGGCGGCAAGCTATGGCTGAGCATCGAAGTGCAGTCCGGCTGGATCCTTGCCGGCGTCGTCGAGCCCGGCTGGCTGGTGCACCTCCGGCCCGAGCAGCTCGAAGTGCTGCGCACGGCCCTGATCGGCCTCTACCGGCTCTCCGGCGTGGAGTTGGTCCGCCAGCAGATCGAGGCCCATCTGCCGGCGCCGCCGCCGGTGTACGAAATGACCGATGGCACGCTGACGATCTGGCCTACGGGCCCATCCGGCCCGCCGGTGTGGTACGACCTTGGCGGCGACGGCTCGTTCCTAGTGCCCCAGTCCGACGGCCCCAGCACAGCCGAGGGCGGCTGTGCCACGGGGTGGCTGGGGCAAAGCGAAGCGTGCCCCAGCCGGCCGGCCGCTGGGGCAGCAGTTGCACTGCTGCCCCCCACCGCGTGCGGCAGTGCAACTGCCGCACCAACGGGAGAGCCGCGCACGCCCCTCCCGCCGCTACTCCCGGTGCTGGAGCGTCGGCGGCTGGTGTTCAAGGAGCTGCCCGTCCCTTGGGACGCTTGGGTGCGGACCTGGGAAGAAGACCAGACCGGCCGCGGCCCTCGCGGCGATTTCCTCCCGTTGGCCCGAGTCCTGCCGCCAGGGTAGAAGGATGAGCGATGAAGGATGAACGATGAACGGTGTCGGCGCGGTGCACTGATCGCGTGTCGCGCTATCCTTCTTCCATTCATCCTTGACCATCCCCGGCCGGCATCCTGCCGTCCATCGGCCCAGCAGGTTGTGGCACAGCCGCCCGCTGGCTGTTACACTGGGAACCGGAGGATGGCCGGGGCATAGCGGAGCTTTCCCCTGGGACAGCCGCCTGCGGCTGTCCAAAATGCCGCACAGCCGAGGGCGGCTGTGCCACGCCTGGAAAATGAACCTTCCCGAGGAGATTTCCCCCGTGCACCGGCGACGTCCGCGCGGCATGATTGTCCCCTTCTTGGCCTGCGCCGCGGTCGTTCTCGGCCGTGGCCTGCAACCAGCCACGGCGGAGCGCTTCGAAGGCCAGTATTACCACGGCGAGGGCGACGTTGAGTATCTGCGGCTCTTGGACGTCGCCCGGCGCATGTTCGACCCCGATCCGGAATTCCAGAACCTCCCCATGTTCTACATGCCCACCTGGAACGGCTTCGTCGAAGGGCCGACTTGGGGAGCGTGGTGGATCCAAAACAGCTATGGGCCGACGTACGCCGCATTGCCCTTCTGGCAGGAGCCCTACGTCACGTTCCTCCAGAACTCGCACGATCTGTGGTTCGACCAGATGGGCGACGGCAAGCGGTCGGGCGCGAACAACTGGGTGCCGCCCGATGGCTGCCTCTGCGACGCCGCCTCGCCCGGCTGGATCTACTACAAGCAGGGCGATGGACGGATCGACATCCACGACTGGGGCATGGAGTTCACCGCGGCGGGAGTGGTCCTCCAGGCCGAAGCCCTCCTGGTCAGCCGCGACGCCAAGGCCCTGGCCCGCTACCTGCCGAAGCTGGAGCGATCGGCCAACTTCGTCGAGTCGCGGCGCGACCCGAAGAACAACCTTTTCCTCGCCGGCCCCGCGGGGAACCTGCTGGCCCCCAGCTTCGCCGGCTGGAAAAAACCCGATGGCACGTACGACAAAGCATATCTGGCCGGGCTTTCGATCACCTACATTGCAGCACTGGACCGGCTCATCGAGCTGGAGAAGATGGCCGCTAGCGTGGACAAGGTGAAGCTCTACTCCGAGCGCCGCGAGCTGGCCCGCAAGGGGCTCCCGCTCCTGGTGACCGACGAGGGCTACTTCATCAAGTCCCTCGATCCCGACGGCACCAGGCACGGCGTCTTCGGGGCCAAGAAGCACGGCTACTTCGAGGCCGTCGCCAACCACGACGCCATCTGCTTCCGCGTCGCGGACGACGCCCAAGCCGAGCGGATCTACCGGAAGATCGCCTCGATTCCCGAGCTCCGCCGCAACGACCTCATCATCACCAATCACCCGTCGCTCGACGATATGTACACGCAGCCCACCGGCCTGTGGGAGTTCGGCCGCTGGGTCAACGGCGGGCATTGGTCCACGTGCGAAGCCCGCATGATCCTCGCCTATTTCCGCCTCGGCAAGTACGACGACGCCCGCAAGTCGATGAAGCGGATCCTCGACTACGCCCGGCGGTTCCGCACCGACAACCCGCTGGTGGCCTTCGGCGGCGACGTCTACCAACCCGGCGAGCCCATCAACTGCGTCTACGACACCTGGGGCGTGCCCGGGGCCTTGATCCGCGGGCTGTTCGAGTACCTTTACACGGCCGAGGGGCTCACCCTGCTGCCGCACGTGCCGCCGGGGATCGTGGAGCTCCAGCAGCGGTTTCCCATCCGGTTCGGCGAGAAGCGGCTCTACCTGATGACTATCGGCAGCGGGCCGATCACGGCAGTCACCATCAACGGGGAGCCGTGGGCCAAGTTCGACGCCAAGGCAATCGCGCTTCCGTACGACCAGACGCCGGGCGAGGCCCGGGTCCAGATTCTCCTTGGCAATGCCGCGGCCAGGCCGATGCCGGCGTTCGGGACCGACCGCTCGCTCCCGCCGGCCGAGCCGCTCGATATGAAGATGCTCGCCGAGGTGTTCCCGATCATTTCGCCGACGCGGCTGCCGCTGCGGATCGGGGCCTCGGGCGACGCGGGGAATCGTTTTCTGGGCGATATCGGGCCCTGCCGCGTCTTCAGGCGTGCGCTAAAGCCCGACGAAGTGGCGGCGCTGGCCCAGGGCGACACCAAGAAGCTGGACAAGGACCCGGCCTTGGCGGGGCACTGGAAGTACGACCGCGAGCGCAAGGGGGGCTTTCCCGGCAATTCCAACGCCCAGTTGATCGCCAAGATCATTGGCGACGTGCAGGTCGTGGATTCACCCCATGGGGATGCGGTCCGCCTGGACGGCAAAGGCTATCTGGAGGTGGCCCACGATCAGCGGCTCGACTTGAGCAGGAGTTGCACCCTGGAGGCATGGGTCCGGCCGGGCAAGCTGCCGCCCGGCGGCGGCCGGATCCTCGACAAGTCCCGCGTGGGGACCTCAAGCGGCTACCTGTTGGACACGTTCCCCGGCGGCTCGCTGCGGCTGATCGTCCAACAGGGAACGCTCTCGCACGACGCCAGGCTCCCGACGGGCCAATGGACCCACGTGGCCGGTACGGTCGATGGCGACGGCACGCTGGCGCTCTACGTGGGCGGCAAACAGGTCGCATCGCAGAAGTTCTCCTCGCCGCCCGGCATGGAAGCGCTGGAGGCCCGCGTGGCCCGGCTCCGCCGCTTCTACAACCGGATTGCCGGCGCCGGCAAGGAGGAGAGCTACGAAGCGGCCCATGCCGGGCTGGCGATCCGCTACTTGGCCACGTGCCAGAAGCGGCTGAGGCTCTTGGCCGAGGGGAAGCTCAACCGGCTGCCGGAGGCGTCGCAGCACGCCGCCGACCAGTCGTACTTCGCCACGGCGGCCAAGCTCTGCGACGGCCTGGAGAAGGTCCTGGAGAGTTGTGCAAAGTCGGCCGACCCGTCTCGCAAGGAAGTCTACCGGCTTTGGAGTGTAACCAAGCAGTAGCAGCGTGGCACAGCCGCCCTCGGCTGTCCAAGACTTCCGAAGTCTTCCAGACTTCGGAAGTCTGCGGAGAGCAGTGAACATAGAACACAGCCGGGGGCGGCTGTGCCACAACTGGAATTTCCCTGGAGAACGCAATGCTGAAACCAACCCGCAGGATTAGTCCAGCCGTTTCCGTGACGGCAGTTGCCGCGGCGATCGTCGTGCTGACCGGTCGCTGCACAGCGGCCGAGCAGCCGAAGGTCAACAACGTGATCATGCTCATCGCGGACGGGTGCTCCACCGACCAATACACGCTCGCCCGTTGGTACCACGGCAAGCCTTTGCCCACGGACGGCATCCTGGTCGGCGCCGTGAAGACGTACGCGGCCGACTCGGTGATCACCGACTCGGCCCCGTCGGCCTCGGCCTACGCCGCCGGCGTCCGCACCAGCAGCAAGGGGATCAGCGTCGGCCCCGGGCCGAAAACCCTCTCGATCGTGCCGAAACCGCCTGAGGACCTCCAGCATCGGCCGCTGGCCACGGTGCTCGAAGGCGCCCGGCTGGAGGGCAAGGCGACCGGCATCGTGGTCACCTGCCGGGTCTCGCACGCCACCCCGGCCGCGTTCATGGCCCACACGCGCTTGCGGGACCTCGAAGAGGACGTCATGGAGCAGGCCGTCCACCAGAACGTCGACGTGGTCTTCGGCGGCGGCCGCGACTACCTGCTCCCCAAAGGCGCCGGCGGAAAGCGGTCCGACGGCGAGAACCTCCTCGAAGCGCTGAAGGCCCGCGGGTATCAAATCGTCGGCACGCGGTACGAGCTGTCGCAGATCCGCTCGGCCCGGGTGTTCGGGATGTTCGCCAAAGATCACATGGCGGCGGAGATCGACCGGAAGGAGTTCGCCCCCAAAGAGCCGACCCTGGAGGAGATGACCCGCAAGGCAATCGAACTGCTCGCCGGGAGGCCGCAGGGGTTCTTCCTCATGGTCGAAGGGAGCCAGGTGGACTGGGGCTGCCATGCCAACGATCCGGCCCATACGCTGAGCGACCTGTTGATGTTCGAGAAGGCGGTTCAGGCGGCGCTGGACTTCGCCGCCAAGGACGGCAGCACCCTGGTCTTGGCCCTCTCCGACCACAACACCGGCGGGATGTCGATCGGCAACTCCAGTTCCCGCGGCAGCTCCACGCAGATGCCGGAGAGGGACCTGCTGGAGCCGCTCCGGCGCATGAAGCTCTCCGCCCCCGGGATGTGGAAGAAGCTGGGCGACGACAAGACGCCGGCCAACATCAAACGGGTCGTCAAGCAGTTCTGGGACATGCCCATCACCGATGCCGATGCCAATCAAATCCTCGCCGTGGCCAAGCGCGACAAAAGCAACCCGCAGAACGCCTTCGGCGAGGTCCTGTGTGCGAAGTACACGGTCATCGGCTGGACCACCCACGGTCACTGCGGCGGCGACGTGCCGCTGTTTGCCTACGGTCCGGGACGGCCGGCGGGGCTGGTCGATAGTCCGGAGATCGGCCGGGTCGCCGCCCGGGCCCTCGGTCTGGACCTGGAGAAGCTCAACGAGCGGCTGTTCGTGGACGCGAAGAAGGCGCTGGCCGACGGCAAGGTCACGCTCGACACGGCCGACAAGCAGAACCCGGTCGTCGTTATTGAGTTTCAGGGAAAGACGGCCCGGATGCCGGTCAATAAGAACCTGCTGAAGCTCGGCGGCAAGACGATCGAGCTGGAAGGGGTGGTCGTTTACTCCTCCGACACCGGCAAGTCGTACGTCCCGGTGCAGGCGGTGCGCCTGATCCGCGGCGAGACCGCGCAGTTGTCGCCGATCAAGTGAAGCGACCGTCCGGCTACGTGCTGCTACGGAAGGGCCAGCCGTCATACACTTGAACGAACGGCCAAGTCTGCGTTTCGAGTCTGTGCTTGCCGGGATTCTCCTCGATGTAGTCGACCCTGCCGCGGACCTCCTCCGGAGTGTAGAGGAAAACCTCGCAGGGGCGGTGGGACCAGATCGGGTGGTTCTCAGGGACGTCCGCGAAGAGGCGAAGCTGGGCTCGGGACTCCTCGACAAAGTGGTTCCACATCGTCAAGGCGTCGTCGCGGTGGCGGCGGATGCACAAGTGCGCATGATTTGAGAGTATCGCGCACGCCCACACCGTGTACTTGCACCGCCGCACCACCTCGGCAAACGCCTCGCCCATCGCTTGCCTCTTCGCGTCGTCAAACCAGACGATCGGGAAATCCAGCCGCGGCCGTGCCTCGCGCCAAAACGCGCGAAGCTCGTCGCGCGGCGGCTGCACCGGCTTGCGTCCGAAGTGGATCGGTCCCAAATCGTCCAACTTCTCTTGCCGCAGCTCTTCCGAGCCGCTCCCGCGCGGATCGTTGGGGAGCCAGTGGCCGTAGCCGTGGAGGATCAAGTGGTGGCCGATGATGACGCGATTGTGCGTTCGTTTCGAGCCGCGAAGAGGCAAGCCGGAGTCATCGTCAAACGGCACGGATTCGGAAGTCATCGAGCCAACGCTCCGATTTGACCAAATCGCTCTTCGTGTGCTCCACTCGAAAGAGCGTTGTCGCGTGCTTGCCTCTTCGCGGCTTACTCTCTCTCCAAACCGTACTCCTCCAGCTTCTTGTGCAGCGTGTTGCGGTTGATCCCCAGCCGAGCCGCCGCCTGCACCTGCACGTTCTCGCAAGCGGCCATCACCTGAGCGATCAGCTCGCGCTCGACGCGGTTGACGATCTTGGCGTACAGGTCCGTCTGCTCGGAACCGGCCGACGCCAGGCCTTGCCCCACCAGCTCGGCCGCCAGCGCATCCAGGTCGCCCGGCCGGCGCCGGCCGATGCGCGGGCTTTTGCGCCCCAGCACCGCGTCGGGCAACAGGTCGCACGTCAGCTCGTCGCCCGGGGCCAGCACCACCGCCCGCTCGACATAGTTCTGAAGCTCGCGGACGTTCCCGGGCCAGTCGTAGGCCCGGAGGCATTCCATCGCCCTCGGCTCGACGTGCGGCACGTGGCGGTCGTTCTGCTGGTTGTAAATCTTGAGGAAGTGGCCGACCAGCTCGGGGATGTCCTCGCGCCGCTCCCGCAGCGGCGGAAGGTAAATCGTCACCACGTTCAGCCGGTAATAGAGGTCTTCGCGGAACCGCCCCTCTTCGACCTCCTCCAGAAGATCGCGGTTGCTGGCGGCGATCACCCGAGTGTCCACGCGGATCGTCTGCGTGTCGCCGACCCGCTCGAACTCGTGCTCCTGGAGCACGCGGAGAAGCTTCACCTGGAGCTTGCCCGTGGTGGTGTTGATCTCGTCCAGGAAGACGGTGCCGGTGTGGGCGGCCTCGAAGCGGCCCGTGCGGTTCTCGATCGCTCCCGTAAAGGCTCCGCGCACGTGGCCGAAGAGCTCGCTCTCCAGCAGGTTCTCGGCCAGCGCGCCGCAGTTGACGCGGACGAACGGGCCGCTGCCGCGTGGGCTGAGCTGGTGGATCGCCTTGGCGATCAGCTCTTTGCCCGTGCCCGTCTCGCCCAGGAGCAGCACCGAGGCGTTCGACCGGGCCACCTGCCGCGTCAGGGCGTAGACTTTCTGCATCGCCGGACCGGAGCCGATGATCGCGGCCGTGGGCGGTCCGTCTTCGCTGTGCCGCGATGCCGGCGGACTGTGGCTCATCGCATCACCGAAGCAGCCGTGCTCCCTTGCTGGTGCTCCCCGTGCCCCGACGGCCTGGCCGCCTGGGTCGGGGCCTCGATGCAATCGAGGATCAGACCGAGGATCTGCTGCGTCGCCGCATCCTGGTTGGCGCTCTGGTTGTAGCGGTCGTATTGGAGCCGGATCTGAGGGATCGTCAAAAGGATGCCGTACTGTTGCGTGGACCGCCGGAAGGCCGAAAACGCCGCCGTGCGGTCCTCGGCGGGAGCGGTGGTGCGGCTGGCCACGTCGACTAGCGCCCGCTGACTCTCCGCCGTGCCGAGGTTCGCCAACACAGCCGCCGCAAGCGTGCTCAGGCCGGGGACGTTCAGCGTCGAGAGCACCGCGGCCTCGACGCGGCGCAGATCGTAAATTCTCCGGCTGCGCTGATGGCACAACGCATCAAGCCACTGGAGGGCCATGGCGGCCTGCCGGCGGCGCTCCGCAGCACCGACGGCCCGCGGCCCCGCCATCGCCAGGACCCGCTCGACCTGCCACTGGGCCACCGCCTGCTCGTGCGGCCGGTAAAAGGCCTCCGCCCGCGGGGTCTTCTCCGCCACGTGCCGGGCCTGGTCGAACTGGTCGTCCCGCGCGAAAATCCCCACCGGCACCAGCGCCGTGCGCCCGTCGCGGCGGAGCTCTTGCACGACGAAATCCAACGTCGGCCGATCGATCCCCGCGTCGATCATCACCAGCTCGTAGTCGGGCGACTGGAGGGCCAGGCGTATCAAGTCGCGGCCGCTCCGCGCCCAATCCGTCTCCAAGCCCATCGCCGCCAGATACCCCGAAATCCGCTGCGACTGCTCGATGGTGGGACTGGCCACGATGGCCCGCCGCGAGCCCTTCGAGGCAACGAAAAAGCCGATCGCCTCCAGCACGCGGCTGGCGCCCGGATACGACTGCTGCGGCTCGATGCGCAGGACCGCCTCGACCGCAGCCAGGCGCACCCGCGGGTCCTTGTGTTGCGTCGCCTGCACCAGCGGGCAGGGCTGGCCCTGCCGGTGCAAGAGCACCTCGGCCTCGGGCTGCCAGCCCAGGATCTGCGCTGCGGCCACTGTCGCCCCGCGATGATCGTGCTCCAGGGCGTACGCCAAGACTTCTTCGATGGCCTTGCAGCCCAGTGCAGCGGCCTTGCCCGCCGGGGCATCCTTGTCCAAAGGCAACGGCCCATCCAGCCCGCGCTGATAAGCCGCCTCTTCGAGCATGGTCACCAAATAGAGGCGCCGCACCTGAGCATCCTCGGGCAGGAGCGACCAGGCGTCGCGGGCCAGCCGCGCGGCGAGCGATCGGGCGGCCTGGTCGGCCGCAGCGGTCCGGGGCGCCGGCTGCTTGGCCGTCTCATCCCACGACCAAACCGTCGCCTGGTCCGAGGCGTCCGCGGCCAAGAGGTGCAGCCGGCCTAGATACTGCCGGGCCCTCGCGGCCAACTGCCGGGCGGCCTGCGCACGCGTCGGGGTCGCCCCCAGGAGTCCCTCGACTGCCGTCTTTGCCGCAGCGCGTACCTCGGGAGCCGTCTTTTCCTCGAACAGCGGCACGAACAAGTAGACGGCCAGCCTCGGATCCCGCATGCCCTCAAGGACCTTCATCGCTTGGACCACGAGCTTCGGGTCCTTGGCTTGGAGCGTTGCCACCATGGCGTCGGCCGCTGGGGGGCCGAGTTGGATCAGGGCGGCCCGGACGTTGGCGTGTTCGGCGGTCCGCTGCGGATCAACGAGCACTTGGACCAGCGGGCCGATCGCCGCCGTGCCCGCCTCCTGCAAACCCAGGAAAGCGTGAAAACGCGGCTCCGTCGACGGGGACTGAAGGTCCCGGATCAGTGCGGCGATCCGCTGGGGATCTTGAAGCTTCCGGGTCCGTGCCTGGAGCACCGCATCCGCCAACTGGGCTCCTTCCGGCCCTAGTTCCCGCCGGGTCTTCAGCTCCAGGAACGGCTCGATGCCGAACTGTTCCGCCAGGGCGGCCAGTTGCGCAGGGTCGGCCGCGGCCGCCAGCGCCCTTTTGAAGAAGTCCCTGGCCAGGTCGGGTCGCTTCAGGTCTGCCAGCAGCTTTCCGGCGCGAACCAGCTCCGAGGGCGTCGTGGGCCTCAGGTCGAGAATGGCTTGGACGCTAGGGTCCGCCGACGGGGCCTCGGGGACCACCTCCGGCGTTGCAGCGGTCTTCGTTCCGGCCTCGCCGGGAGCCGCTTTGGGCCCGGGCGTGGCGGGCTTCTTCGATGTCGCGGCACCCTTAGGTGCCTGAGCCCAGACCAGCCCCGCAAGGCACGGCACAACCGCCGCCATCCATAACCACTTCCCCAGTCGTGAGTGCTTGACCATAGTTGCTCTCGTCACGGCTACTCCCACCCTGGTCTACCCTCGACCGGGCCGACACGGCCCGGCTCTGCATGCCGCCACAGCCCTCTACCGACTACCGGGCCGACACGGCCCGGCTCCGCCTACGCCCCTTTGCCTACTGCCTACCGCCTACTTTCTCCTTCCATCGCTCGATCTGTCGGCGAACCTGCTCCGGACCAGTCGAGCCGTAGCTCCGCAGCGCGGCGACGGCCTTCTGTACCCCCAAGACCCCAAACACACCCTCATCCAGCGTCGGATCGACCTCTTGATAATCCGAAAGCGAAAGGTCCGAAAGCCGGACATTGCGGTCCAGGGCCTTGCGGACCAGACGCCCGACACAGCCATGCGCGATCCGCTGGGGCGTGCCGCGGCAAATCAGATACTCCATGAGGGTGGTAGCGTCGAGGTGCCCGCGGTCCAGCCGCTCGGCGATCGCTGCGCGATTCAACTCCGCCCCCGATACGAGCGGGGCAGCCAATTCGAGGGATGCCTTCACCGTGTCAAACGAGTCAAACAGGGGAAGTTTATCCTCTTGCAGGTCCCGATTGTAGGCCAGGGGAAGCCCCTTGACCAGCACCAATAAGGCCTGGAGCCCCCCCACGACCCGGGCCGTCTTGCCTCGGATCAGCTCCAGCACGTCCGGGTTGACCTTCTGCGGCATGACCGACGAGCCCGTGCAAAACGCCTGAGGAAGCTTGAGGAAGTTGAATTCCGTGGTGGACCAAAGGATCCACTCTTCCGCCCAACTGCTCAGGTGTAGGGCAATCAGCGCGAGCGCGGAGGCAGACTCGATCGCGAAGTCGCGGTCGCCAGCCGCGTCGAGGCTGTTGGCCGCTACGCCATCGAAGCCCAAGAGCCGAGCAACCTCGTCGCGGTCGATCGGCAGGCTCGTGCCGGCCAAGGCGGCGGCACCTAGCGGAAGGACGTTCGTCCGACGGCGGCAGTCGGCCAGCCGCCCGCGGTCCCGCTCGAGTTTCTCGCAGTACGCCAGCCAATAGTGCGGGGCCAGAACCGGCTGGGCCCGCTGCAAATGTGTGTACCCGGGCAGGATCACGTCGAAGTCGGCGTCGCAGCGCCCCACAAATGCCCGCTGCAACTCGACCAGCAGCCCGTCGATCTGATCGATCGCGTCGCGGACCCACAGTCGCAGGTCCGTGGCCACCTGGTCGTTGCGGCTTCGCGCGGTGTGGAGCTTGCGGCCCACGTCGCCAATCCGGTCGATCAGGGCCCGCTCAACGTGCATGTGGATGTCTTCCAGCTCGGCCGAAAACCGGAACCGGCCCTGCTCGATCTCCTGGCGAATCGCCTCCAGCCCCTGCACGATTTGCAGGCACTCCTCTCCAGTGAGGAGCCCCACTTTGGCGAGCATCCGGGCGTGGGCGATCGATGCGGCGATGTCGTGCGCGTAGAGTCGGCGGTCGAAGCTCACGCTTTCGGTGAACTCCTCGACCCGGCGGTCGGTCGCTTCAGAAAAGACTCCCCCCCACGCCTTGTCGGTCACCGTGATCCTCAGGCTTCGCAGTGGATTCGATGGATTCTCGCGCGAAACGCCAACCCATTTACTCTAAACAGGTTACGACGACATGTCAATTACGGAACCGGCGGGTTGGGCTAAGACACTTGAACGCGAATGATGCAAGATGGTAACTTGGAGGGATTTTACAGTGTGGTTCACGCCGCGCCAGAGGGAGCCCCGCCGTGCCGCGACGATCGGATATCCACAAGATCCTCCTCATCGGCTCCGGCCCGATCATCATCGGGCAGGCGTGCGAGTTCGATTATTCGGGCACGCAGGCGTGCAAGGCCCTCCGGGAGGAGGGGTATCAGGTCGTCCTGATCAACTCGAATCCGGCGACTATCATGACCGATCCGGAGATGGCCGACCGGACGTATATCGAGCCCTTGACGTGGGAGATCGTGACCAAGGTGATTGAGGCCGAGCGGCCGGATGCTTTGCTGCCGACGCTCGGCGGCCAGACGGGACTCAACCTGGCGATGGACCTCGCGCGGCATGGCGTGCTGGAGAAGTACGGCGTCGAGATGATCGGCGCCAATGCTGCCGCAATCGCCAAGGCCGAGGAGCGCGACCAGTTCCGCCTCGCCATGGAGCGGATCGGCCTGGACGTGTGCCGCGGACGCACCGTCCACAACATGGACGAGGCCCGGCTGGTCGTGCAGGATATCGGGCTTCCCTGCGTCATCCGTCCCAGTTTCACGCTCGGCGGGGCCGGTTCCAGCGTGGCCTACAACCGCGAGGAGTTTGAAGAGTTGGTCGCCCACGGCCTGAACGCCTCGCCGATCCACGAGGTGCTGCTGGAGGAATCGGTCCTCGGCTGGAAAGAGTTCGAGATGGAGGTGATGCGCGACGCCGACGACAACGTCGTCATCATCTGCTCCATCGAGAACTTCGACCCCATGGGCGTCCACACCGGCGATTCCGTCACCGTCGCCCCCGCCCAAACCCTCACCGACAAGGAATACCAGCGGATGCGCGACGCCTCGATCGCCGTGATCCGCGAGATCGGCGTCGAGACCGGCGGCTCGAACATCCAGTTCGCCATCCACCCCCAGACCGGGCGCATGGTGGTCATCGAGATGAACCCCCGGGTGAGCCGCTCCAGTGCCCTGGCGTCGAAGGCCACCGGTTTCCCAATCGCCAAGATCGCGGCGAAGCTGGCCATCGGCTACCGGCTGCACGAATTGCCCAACGACATCACCCGCGAGACCAAGGCGTGCTTCGAGCCGACGATCGACTACGTGGTCACCAAGGTCCCGCGGTTCGCCTTCGAGAAGTTCCCCGAGGCCAGCCCGGAGCTGACCACGCAGATGAAGAGCGTGGGCGAGACCATGGCCATCGGGCGGACGTTCAAGGAGTCGTTCCAGAAGGCCCTGCGCGGGCTGGAGGTCGGGAGCTTCGGGTTCGGCTGCGACGGCAAGGACCTCTGGGGCACGGCGAAGCAGCCGAGCCTCGACGACGTGCGGGCCCGGCTCGCCCGGCCCAATGACCAGCGCGTTTGGCACCTCCGCTACGCCATCAAGTACGGGATGTCGATCGACGAGATCCACGAGTTGACGGGCATCGACCCGTGGTTTCTGGACAATCTCCAGGAGATCGTGGAGATGGAGGAGAAGCTCGGCGGCGTGGGCGGGCTCTCCGAGGCGAGCGACGCAATGCTCCGCCAGGCCAAGCAGTTCGGCTTTTCCGACCGCCAATTGGCCACGATCTGGGGCACGACGGAGATGAACGTCCGTGCCGAGCGCAAGCGGCGGGGCATCGTGGCCACGTTCAAGGCGGTCGATACCTGCGCGGCCGAGTTCGAGGCCTATACGCCCTACTACTACTCGACCTACGAGGACGAAGACGAAACGCCGCCCAAGCGGCCCGGCAAGAAACGGATCATGATCCTCGGCGGCGGGCCGAACCGCATCGGCCAGGGGATCGAGTTCGACTACTGCTGCTGCCACGCCAGCTTCGCCCTGCGCGAGCTGGGCGTCGAGTCGATCATGGTCAACTCCAACCCCGAGACGGTCAGCACCGACTACGACACCAGCGACCTCTTGTTCTTCGAGCCGCTCACGACCGAGGACGTGCTCAACATCTTCGACCGGGTGCAGCCGGACGGCGTGATCGTGCAGTTCGGCGGGCAGACGCCGCTCAACCTGGCCCGGGCGCTGGCCAATGCCGGCGTGCCCATCATCGGCACCAGCGTGGATACGATCGAGGCCGCCGAGGACCGCGAGAAATTCAAGACCTTTCTGGATCGGCTCGGCCTGAAGCAGCCCGCCAGTGCCATCGCCCGCACGCTGACCGAGGCCCGCTCCGAAGTGGCCAAGGTCGGGTATCCCGTGCTCGTGCGGCCCAGTTACGTGCTGGGCGGGCGGGCCATGGCGATCTGCTACGACGCCGCCCAGTTCGAGCACTTCATGATGGAGGCATTCATGGTCGCCCAGGGGCAGCCGGTCCTCATCGACCGCTTCCTCGAGGACGCCATCGAAGTCGACGTGGATGCCGTCTCCGACGCCGAGCGCGTGATCGTCGCCGGCGTCATGGAGCACATCGAGGAGGCCGGCATTCACTCGGGCGACTCGGCCTGCGCGATCCCGCCCTACAGCCTCGAAGGGCCGATCGTCACGGAGATCCGCGATGCCACTCGGGCCATGGCCCGGGCGCTCCAGGTCTGCGGCCTGATGAACGTGCAGTATGCCGTGAAGCGGGAAAACGGCCGGCCTATCGTCTACGTATTGGAAGTGAACCCGCGGGCGAGCCGCACGGTGCCCTTCGTGTCCAAGGCGATCGGGATTCCATTGGCCAAGGTGGCCACCAAAGTGATGATGGGGATTTCGCTGGCCGAGCAGGGGCTCACCGAAGACCCGATCCCGTCGCACGTCTCGGTCAAGGAAGCGGTGCTCCCGTTCGTGAAATTCGCCGGCGTGGACATCGTCCTCGGCCCGGAGATGAAATCGACCGGCGAGGTGATGGGGATCAGCGACCGCTTCTCGATTGCGTTTGCCAAGAGCCAGATTGCGGCCGGGACGTTGCTGCCGGCAAAGGGCAAGATCTTTCTCAGCGTGGCGGACCGGGCCAAGGAGCACATCGTCGGCGTGGCGCAGCGGCTGGAGAAGATGGGCTACGAGCTTTTGGCCACTAAGGGAACCGCGCAGAAGCTGGAGCAGGCCGGTATCCAGGTTCAGCGCCTGAAGAAGATCCAGGAGGGCCACCCCAACCTGCTCGACTACATGCGCGACGGCCAGTTGCAGTTGGTGATGAACACCCCCAGCGGCAAGGGCGCCCGGACCGACGAGGGCAAGATCCGCTCCGCCGCCGTGGCCATGGGGATCCCTTGCATCACCACCATCCAGGCGGCCGACGCCGCGGTGCGGGCCATGGAGGCCATGCGCCACGAGGAGCTGGGGGTCCAGGCCGTCCAGGACCGGTTTCCGCGGTAGGCGTGTGGTAGGTGGCAGGTGGTAGGTGGGAGACTCGTAGGGTGGGACGAGCGCAGCGCAGTTCCACCGCGAAAGCAATAGGCACAAGCGAAATGAGTGACAGGTGCCCTGCCCCATCTGATGCTGATACTCGTGAGCATTCCGCACCGCCGCAATTTGACTGGACGGCCGTGTTTCAAGTGATAACAGGGGCCGTCTTGTACTTCTCGATCCACCGTTGGTTGGGCCCCGGAACCGCGCTCTGCTCGCTTGTCTTCATCGGCGTGAGTTTGAGCTTTTTGCTCTCAGAGCGAGGCTATGCTGATCTTGTTCTGCTCAGTACGCCACTGACTCTCTGGGTACTTTTCTTCGTCTGGGTGCTGCCTGTCGGACTGGCTGTCCCCGGGGGCTCAGGAGTAGCATATGCGTTGGGATACGTGCTACTCAGTATGGCCTGGGTGACAGTCGCTGAGGCCGTGACGCTGTTCCGGCTACGTCAATCGCCACGTCGGATATTGCGCCTCGCTGCCGTTCTCAACTTCTCATGGATCATACCGCTGCTCTTTTACGTCTATTTGGCCATTTACGGGTAGGAAGGGCCCGCCGCTGGGGTAGGAAGGGCCACGGGCGCGCCTTTCAGGCCTACCAAAGGACGCCGCCAACCGCGCCCGTCCCCCAAGTGTGCATCCCCTTGCGTGCAAGGCGGTTGCGGCGAAGCCCCTGGGATCGCGATACGTCCTATAGTATCATAAGACGAGGGCCCATCTTTCGAAAATCGGCCGGATGAGTCGGTGAACGTATGAGCACAGCACGAGTCTACGAGGAGATCGTCGAATTCATCGCCGGCGGAACCAGCCCGAGCGGAGTCATCGCCTTCGAGCCGTCCGCGTCCGCAAAAGCACGCGTCGCGGACTTGGTCTCGCGAGAGAAGACAACCGGGTTATCTGCGGACGAGAAATCCGATCTAGATCATTTCATCGAGCTTGAGCACATCATGAGGCTGGCCAAAGCGCGGGCACGCCGGCACGTGGGAAATGGCTAGCGCGGTCAGCGAGGAACTTCGACGACTGGTGGAGGCTCGCGCCGAGCGGCTCTGCGAGTATTGCCTGATCCACGAAGACGACACCTTCTTCGGCTGCGAAGTCGACCACATCATCAGCCAAAAGCACGGCGGGCCCACCGAATCCGATAATCTCGCCTTCGCCTGCTTCGTCTGCAATCGGCACAAAGGTTCCGACATAGGCTCCGTCCTTGTGAGGAGCGGTGAATTGGTGCGGTTCTTCAATCCACGCCGGGACCGATGGGGAGACCACTTTCGCCTTGAAGGCGGCCTCGTCATGCCGAGAACTGACATCGCCGAGGCAACGCTTCGCATCCTACGGTTCAACGATCCCGAGCGGGTCCTGGAGAGGGAGACTCTGATGGCGTTGGGCCGATACCCTCCCGCCAACGCGGCCGCGCGGATGGAGTCCACGTAGCCCGGATGAACCGGCTATGGCGTGACGTCGATTTCTTACCTTCTGCGGCGGAGTCTTGGGACGCGACCGACAGCCGAAAGCCCCGGTTGCTCGTTCACTTCGCCCGGATGCAGTAGACCGCCCGATTCGAGCGGAGCAGCAGGCCGCCGCTGGCGACGGCGGGGCTGGCGTTGAAATCGGTGGTGTCGGATTTCAGGCGGTTGTGGGCCAGCACCTTGAAGCTCGGCTCAGCCGGCAGCACCAGCGTGCCGTTGCGGCGGGTAACGGCATAAACCTTGCCGTCGCCGGCGACCACGGAGGCGTAGACGTTGCCGGCCTCGGGCACGCGCTGGCGATAAACCTCTTTGCCGGTGTCGGCCTTCACGCAGCAGGCCATGCCGCGCTCATCCACCCAATACAGGTGGTCGCCCACGAGGACCGGCGAAGGGACGTAGGAGCCAGCGGACTGTTTCCAGACGACGCGGCTTTTGGTCACGTCGCCACTGCCGCCGGCGCGGATGGCCGCGCTCCCCGTTCCGCCCATGCCGCCGCCGATCACGTAGGCCGCCCCGCCTGCGCTCACGAGGCTCGGGATCGCCGTGCCGCGCACGCCGGTGCAGTACCAATACAGACCGCCCTTGTTGGGATCCAATCCCCAGACCTCGTCCGGCAGAAACACCACTAGTTCCTGCTTTCCTCCAGCTACGTCAACCAGCGACGGCGTGCTAAACGAGTTGATGTAGCCCTTGGCCGCAGTCTTCCAGACCTCGCGTCCGGTCTTCTGGTCGAGCGCTACGATCGACTGGCTCTCCGGGTTGGCATTGACGATTACCAGGTTCTTGTACAAGACGGGGCTGGCGGCGGAGCCCCACCCCATCATCGCCGATCCGGTGCCGACGCTCGTTTGCCAGAGCTGGTTGCCGTCGCGGTCAAGAGCCAGCACACCCGCCTTGCCGAACAACACAAACACGTGCTGGCCGTCGGTGGCGGGCGTGCTCGACGCGAACCCGTGCTGGGACAGACTTCCCTGATAGGGATCCTCGGGCACCGCGGCCCGGACCGGCTTGTTCCAAAGCACTTTCCCATCCGCGAGGCCCAAACACAGGACGTGCCGCACGAGCTTCTCCGGGTCGCCGGGGTCGAACTGGTCCACGCCGTAGCCGCTGTAGCAGGTGACATAGACGCGGTCGCCCGAGATGACCGGGCTGGAACTGCCCGGACCCGGCAGTGCGGTCTTCCAGGCGACGTTTTCCGTGTCGCTCCAGGTCAGGGGGAGTTTGGTCGCAGAGCTGACGGCCGCGCCGTTGGGGCCTCGAAATTGCGGCCAGTCTTCGCCAGAGGCCGATCGAGACACACACGTGAGGGCCAGCAGCAGCGCGCAGCAATGACATATTCGCATGATAGAATCTCCTACACTGCGAGACAGGGCGATCGTAACTCTTCAGCCAAGCTGGGCGGAGTCCGCCCAGCTTGCTGGATAGTGAAACAGATTGGCGGCTAGAGCGTCGCCGTCCGATTGGAGGCTCGTGCTACTCTTCTCTCGGCTTGATGGGCGGCCGGGTGCGCTCGGTGCCTTTCCCACCGCCGAAGCCGAATCCGCCGGGTCCGCCAGGTCCGCCGCGACCGCCGGGGCCAAAGCCGCCCCCGAACTGCGGCTGCGGGAACTTGAACTCCTTGCCCTTCATGTCTGCCCACTTCGCCCGCTGCTCCTCCGTCAGCACGGCCAAGACGTCGGCCTGCACCTTCTCGCGCTGCTTCTCCACCCGAGCCATGAAGTCGCGGGGGTCCTGCCCCGGTCCGCCTGGTCCACCCGGGCCCCCAGGCCCGCCTGGTCCACGCGGGCCCCCGGGCCCGCCGAATCCGCCGCGGCCCGGCTCTTGGATCTTGCGGATCTTCGCCAACTGGTCCTCGCTCAGGCCAAGTCGCTTGGCGACCTCGGGGCGACTGAGCGCGGCGATGCCCTCGCGCTGGAGCCGCAACTGGTTGAGCCGCTCGAGTTGCTTCTCGTCCAGGATCTTGCCCAGCTTCTCTTCGGCCTTTTTGTTGGCTTCCTCGGTCTTCTTGCGGGCATCGGCGAGGACCTTGTCGCGTTCCTCCTGGCTCATGTCTTGGAGTTCTTGGAAGTTGATGCCCGCCATTGGCGCTCGCATCTGCTTCTGCGTCTCGGCCGCCAGTTCGCGAAGGTCCTTCTTCTGCTGGTCGCTGAGGCCGAGTTCCTTCTGGACTTCCGGAATCCCGGCGAGCGACGCGAGCGGCGCCTGCATCCCGCCGGGGCCGCCGAAGCCGAACCCGCCCATGCCTGGCCCACCCATTCCGGGCCCTCCAAAGCCCGGCCCACCGGGCCCGCCGCCCTTGCCAAACCCACCGCCAGGCGGGCCCTTCGGGGGCTGAGCCAATGCGAGACCCGCGATCAACAACAGCACTACGGCACTTGTCATTACACTACGTCGCAACATGGGCCACCACCTTTCAGAATGGGATTCCGGAACCG
>Ga0315280_10004115_pt1 | contig 21754 bp, 20 predicted proteins | sample YL17G06_40_MG_FD_203697 | JGI IMG/M metagenome (GOLD analysis project Ga0315280, IMG submission 203697) | Sediment microbial communities from Yellowstone Lake, YNP, Wyoming, USA - YL17G06_40 | ecosystem: Environmental > Aquatic > Freshwater > Lake > Sediment | place: USA: Wyoming | collected...
GATGGCCGCGATGAGCTCGAGGTAGGATTCGGTCGAGTCGGGATACATGGTCGGCATGGTCTCGAGGGTGTAGTAGGTCCGGGTCGGCTTCGCCGAGTCGATGATGTCGCGCACGCTCTCGACGATCATGTCGAAGGTCTCCGCTGTCAGGTTGAGCGGGTCGGGCCCGTCCCACTTCGCGCCCCGCGAGCCGGCGATGTTAACGCAGCAGCGCGCGCCGACGCGGTCCGCGAGCGCGAGCTGGGCCTTGCAGTTGGCGACGGCCGCCTTGCGCGTCTCCTCGTCCGGGCTCAGCGGGTTGCTCCATGCGCCGACCTCGGCGATGACTATGTCCGCGCGTTCGGCGGCTTGCGCGTACGCGACGCACCTGTCCTCGCCGTCCGCGGCGCTCGGCGGGAAGTAGGCCGCGCTGTATCCCTTCGCCTTGATCGCGGCCACCCACTCGTCCGGCCCCGGTGAGTCGAAGAACCACGAAGCGCCAAGTCTCATGTCTCGTCAGCCTCCTTGAGGCGGGCATGGCCGCCATCGGCTGCCGGATTCCCCCGAGAGGACACCTGTAACCTCCCGGCGAAGCAGATGGACAGGCAATGCAGTTGACGCGTTCGCGGAGCGGACGAAGGGAGGGAGGTAGCAGCGCGCTCCGGAGCCGGCAGGCAGGTCCTCTGACTAGCGGTTGGCAAGGGGGTATGCACGTGTCAGTGTTCGCCTTCACCCCAAGCACCTCGTCTTCGGGCGCGGGGCGCAAGCCCGCAGCCCCCACTCGGTCCGGCCTCGCGCGAGGCCCTCTCCTTGGCTTGCTCTTCCTTCTTGCGGCCGTCCTCCCCCCCCCCCGCGATAGCCGATGACGTCATGCTCGGCCGTAAGGGGGGGAGTCCCTTGAGCTGGAACCCCGTGACCGAGTACCCACTCAGCGACCACGTTCACTTCCGTGTCAACGTTCCTCAGAATGCCGCATCGGGCGAGTTCACCGTGCACTGGCCTAACGGCTACGTAGAGCACCCCGCCGGCACTTTTTGTATGTTTGGTGCGCAGCGCGCGTTCACCACAGGCCTTGAGTTCACGGGGGGCTGTCTTGACGACGAGTGGAGCGTGAGCTGTGTTGTCCACTGCGGACAATGCGGCGACCTGACGTTTGGGCCCACGTCGTTCGACGTGAAGAACCTGTCGGTGGGCAGCATGTCCGTCGCGGGCGGGGGGACTAACCTCTACCAGGATGAGGTATTTGCGTCCGCGCTCTGCCTTCTGAGCGACACGACCTTCCTGGCATGCGTGCACGATGGCATAGAGGTACTGCCGCCGGGGGCCGATCCACAGCAGTGGGTGGTCGACGCGGCGCTCAGCCTCGTGCCGCTGGCGGCCGGGGCTCAGGTGTCAGCCACCGCTTCAGGCGCGGTCGGGGAGTCGACGCCTATGGAGGGGGCGCTGGGCGATATTCAGCCCGGTCTGTACTACAAGAACGTCGCCGCCCACGAGCGGATGCTGTCCGCCCCGTCCGGTGGCCCGGACTCGGCGCAGGCGTACTCCAGCGCTCTTTCGATCCTGCTGGCTTCTACGGAGGGCTTCGAGTGGACTGCCGAACGCCAAGGTGAGCTGTTCATTCATCTCCACAGCAGCCCATGGACCGTACCGCCCAGCGGATCTCTCGGTGTAGTGCGGGCGCCAAGCGGCACTGCGCAGGAGGTCGGGCTGGGTGTCCCGGAGTGCCCGGACCAGACGGTGGCAACGTCGGCAGCCTCGTTCCCAGTGGCTGGCGCCTACGAGTTCGGGCTCACACTCAGGGACAATGGTGGGAACATGCACGACCGCGCCGCGAAGTGGGCGGTGCCGACCCAGACGTCCTTTCGCATCCCCGCCTCGTTCCACTGCGCCGGTCGCGAGAACGGCCAGAGCGACCCTAACCCAGCCGAGGTCAACTACGTGGACGATGTATACGACCTGCTCGGCGAAGTGTTGTCGGCGTTCGGCGGGAACGAGTTCCGCAGCTTCTACTCAGGCGTCGACCCGATCCATGTGCGGGGCGGGCCTGTGTACGCTCCCCCTGTACCGATGGTGATCGAGGCGTGCCGCGACGACGATATCTTCCACTTCAGCGGGCACTCATGGTGGGACTCCTTGCAGGTGTCCAACACCGACTTCTACATTGGCGATATCCCCGCAGGCGACATGGACCAGGTAAGGGTCGCTCTGCTCGGGGGTTGCTCGACGCTCATGGGACCGAACTCCATCGGCGTCCAGATGGTAGATGTGGGCGGCGCCAAGGCGGTTGTCGGGTACACGTTTGAGGTATACGGGCCGACGGCGCATTGGCTCGAGTGGGACTTCTGGAACACCATGGCCCGTCAGTTGGGGACCGTGAGCCAGGCCGTCTTGTTCGCCAAGGAGAGGTTCATCATCGGGTTCGGGTTGCCGGCGTATGAACTGACCGGCGCCATCTTCTTCCAAGAGTACCCTGTTGGCTCCGGGCAGACGATTCTGCCCACGTCGCCAACCGAGTGGTAGGGAGGGTCGATCAGCATGTTGAGACTGCAAGCGCTCCTCGCGATGATGCTCTCGGTGGCTCCGTTGGTCGCCTCGGCCGACGTGGGTATGGATGCTGCCCGCCGGGCGGCAGAGGGGGCAGTCGGGCACTCCCTAGAAGCCGCGACGGGAACGGTTGAACACCTCGGCTCGCGGTCTGTGGCTGCGTTCAGGGAGTCTAGGGGGGACACGTACCGGGTCGACCTCAGTGACGGGGCGTTTCTTGGCTGGGTCCGCAGCGCAGCCGCCCCAGCAGAAGCCTCCGCTCCGCTAATGGAGCTTCCGGAGACGGAGGAACTGGCCCGGGCGACCGCCCGACAGGTCATCGGCGCTGCCGCGGACGGCGCGCGGTGGACGGCCATGAGCACGGACGGGCCGCGGGCAGAATACGTCGCCCAGGGCCCCGCAGCGGGCGATCCTCCCCGACTCGGACTCACGCTATCGCTGCACCTCGTCGTCGACCGCCGAAGCCGGGAGGTCATTGCCCTTACAGTCGACCGCCCTAAGCAGACCGATCCTCTGCCCGTGTCGGTGGACGGCACCGGTGCTGTGTCTGCTGCCCGCAAGGAAGTTGGTGATTCGAGCGCGGTGCTGGTCGGGGATCCCGTGCTGGAGCAGCGCGACGGACAGGTCCGGTGGCTTGTGAAGCTAGCTCCAGAGGGCAAGCCGCATACAGTAGTGACGGTCGATGCGCAGAGCGGCGGAGTGCTGTCCAAGCAGGAGGCGCTGACAGCCCTGAGCCCGCAGCACGTGGGCGCATCGGCTGCGGCACGTGCCTCCCCGCTCACCAGCCCGGCCCCGCCTACGGAGACCGGGAGGGTGCCTCGAATCCTGGGCCCGCACGGTCTCCTTCTTGCGGGCGCGTTGGTTCTGGCCGTGACGGTTGGCACGGTCATGTTGTGGCGCCACGCGGGAGCGCGCACGCGCCCGGGCCGAGCTCAGTGAGTGCCGTTCGACGCCAAGCTGGCACGAGACGCGCGAGGGCGGCACTACTGTGCTGCGCGTGTGGCTTGGTCCTGCTGCTGCTCATGGAGTGGACAGGACGACCGCTGCGCCCCCTGACGCGAATGCGCCTTTGGCGGGTACCCGCAGCCGCGTCCGGGGGAGCCGTCTGGCACGGCTCCCCCGGGTGGCCCATGGGTCATGCAGATGCTGCGAACTCCTCTCGAAGTCCGTATGGAGGGCCCCAGGCGCCGCGTGTGGCGGCGCGTGTGCGGCCATGGCTCACGCCCAGTGCGCTCGGCGGCCCGGGCTGCGGCGTGGCTATCGGTGGAGACGTCCTGACCCGTGACATCGACAAGGCTCTGGTGTGCTTTGGCCCGGACCTTGTAGCCAAGTGGCGGCATGGTGAGTGGGGCGGTGCTTCCGCGCCGGCGATCGGACCGGATGGTCGGATCCATGCGGCGGTTGGGCGGGCTGAGATGGTGGCGGTCGAGCCCGCTGGCGCGGTGCGTGCGCGGTGGGCCTTGGGCTTGCGTGCCGAGCCGAGCACCCCGATAGTCAGGGCAGATGGGTGCGTCCTGGTTGCCGATGTTGATGGTACCGAAGTCGTCTGCGTGTCCCCCGACAAGGGGGTGACCTGGCGCACGTCGCTGGAGCTCGGCTCTGGGGGGCCAGGGTACCGTCGTGGAAACCTGGCCGTCGGGCCGGACGGTGACAGCTACGTGGCTGGACAGTCCGCGGTCGCGGGACTCGACGGTTTGGGGCGCAGGAAGTGGAGGTACGACTCGACGTCTTCGATTCTGACCCCGCCCGTTGTTGGCGATGACGGACTCATACGCATTGGCACCAGCTCAGGGGACGTGATAGCGATTCGGCCGAACGGCTCCGAGGCCCAACGCTGGGGCTTCGGCGAACCAGTCACCGCACTGGGGCTAACGCCTAGCGGCGAGGTCGTCTGCGCCGGTGGTCCGTTCCAGGGAGTGGAGGGACCGGGGTGCGGCTGGCTGTCCCTGGTCGACGCGCGGGGTGGGAGGCGCTGGACGTCGCGGATCGAGGGGTACCCAGGGTGCATGGCTATTGACTCGTCAGGCACGGTCTTCGTCGCCTCCGAGGTGCTTTCGGCTGTTGGTGGGGGTGGCCGAATCCTGTGGACGCACTCCTTCCACACACCCCTGTCAGGGCGCATTGCTCCCCGCTGGGTTGCTTTGGGCCCATACGGGCTATATGTGACCTGCAACGACCACAGCATCTGGCTGTTCGCGACCGTCGAGCCAGCCTGATCTGGCTGTGCCCACAGATCTCAGCCCGGCACCCCCGGCAGGAACCCCGCCTGTTCGCCCGGAACAAGCGCTCCAGCCCGAGGGACGGTGCGCCCTCGCTGGACGGTGCTCGATGGCCGGCAGCCCCCTGCTGGAGATGCGCGGGATCGACAAGTGGTTCGGCGGTGTGCACGCCGTCAGCGATGTCAGCTTCGACGTCCGCGCGGGCGAGGTGCACGCACTAGTCGGCGAGAACGGCGCCGGGAAGTCCACACTGGTGCGCGTGCTCTCGGGCGCCGTCTCTGCCGATGCCGGGGAGATCGTCCTGGGCGGCAAGACGCTCCGCCTTCGCAGCCCCCGCGACGCCGAGCGCGCCGGCATCGCCATGATCCACCAGGAGCTCTCCCTCTGCCCCAACATGACGGTGGCGGAGAACACTGCCTTGGGCTCCGAACCGACCGGGCCTCTACGCCTCCTCTCCTACAAGCGCATGAACGACCACGCGGCCCAGCTCCTGGACCAGCTCAACCTGCCACTCGACGTGAACCGTCCGGTCGAGACGTTCAACATCGCCACACAGCAGATGATCGAAGTTGCGAAGGTCCTCGCACGCGACGCGAAGCTGATCGTCATGGACGAGCCGACGAGCGCCCTCACCGAGGACGAGACGGACAGGCTTTTCCGGATCATCCGCGACCTGCGCGAGCGAGGTGTCGGGCTCGTCTACATCACGCATCGGATGGAAGAGATCTACGAGCTAGCCGACCGCGTGACCGTGATGCGCGACGCCCGGTGGATAGGCACCGCGAACGCGGCGGATCTACCTCCCAGCCAACTGATCGAGTGGATGGTCGGCCGCCGGATCGAGACGCTGTTCCCGAAGCGCGACGTCACCCTCGGCGAGGAAGTGCTGGCGGTCCGCAACGCGACCCTCACGGCGCCGGACGGCACGGGCCGCCTGCTCGTGGACCACGTATCTCTCGGCGTGCGAGCAGGCGAGATCCTCGGACTCGGCGGCCTTCGCGGGTCGGGCAACAGCGAGCTGCTCGGCACCGTGTTCGGGCAGTTCGGGTCCGCGGGCTCGGCCGAGATCACGCTTAGGGGCCGCCGGGTCGAGATCCGTTCTCCGGCGCAGGCTCTGGCGAACGGGATCGCACTGCTAACGAACGACCGCAAGACGACCGGGCTTGTCCTTTCGATGTCGGTGCTGCACAACATGACGCTCGCGTCACTCGGCCGCATGGGCCCGCCAGGCCTCATCAGCCCCGGCCGGGAGGTGACCGAGGCCGGTCCCTTACGCGATCGGCTGGCGGTCAAGGCCGCGTCCCTCGACATCGAGGTGAGCTCACTTTCCGGCGGCAACCAGCAGAAGGTCGCGCTCGCCAAGTGGCTGATGACCGAGCCGGACGTGCTCCTCCTCGACGAGCCGACGCGCGGGGTGGACGTTGGCGCTAAGGCGGAGATCTACCAGCTCATGAACGACCTCGCCGCCTCGGGCAAGGCCATCATGCTCATCACTTCTGAGCTGCCGGAGCTCGTGGAGATGAGCGACCGCATCCTAGTGTTCCACCGCGGCGCGGTGACAGCGGAGCTGAGAGGCGATGACATGACCCAGGAGAAGGTGATGGCGGCCGCGATGTCGGAGGTAGCCCACCATGCCTGACAACGAAGCGGTCGCTCCGCCGGAGGAGCCGCCGCCGGAGCTCCCACTGAGTTCGGCGCGCCGTGTTCTTGTCTTCCTCGGCCAGAACCGCGGCATCACGGCGCTCCTCGCGGTGATGCTGGCCGGGGTGCTCTTCACACCGCAGCCGAAGGCGACAGCTCCATTCGCGGTTGCCATGATCCAAAAGGTCACGGGCACCGGCGAGCCCGGCGGTGAGGGGCCGCCGCTTTTCCTGACAGGCAACCTTCATAGCTCGGTGCTCTACGAGTACGCCGAGTACGGAATCCTCGCCACCGGGATGACGCTGGTGATTCTGACCGGCGGCATCGACTTGTCGGTGGGCTCGGTGCTCGGCATGGCTGCGATGCTGTTCTGTTGGCTGCACATCGCGAAGGGCTACCCGGCGGGTGCCGCGCTGCTCGGCGGGGTGGGCATCGGGGCGATCTGCGGGTACGCCAATGGCTGGCTGGTCTCCCGGCTGGGGCTACAGCCATTTGTAGCGACGCTGGCGATGATGGTCGCCGCGCGAGGAGTCGCAAAGGTGATCTCGGGCGGGGCGAAGATCAGTCCGGGGGCCTTTGGATGGTACCACATTCAGGGCGGCGACCCGGCCTTCATGGCGTGGATGACGTATCCCACCTTCGGCGGCTTCCTCCGGCCGGTGACGGTGCTGTTCGTGGTCACGATCGCTACCGTGGCGTTGGTGGTCAAGTACACGCGCTTCGGTAGGCACCTGTACGCGATCGGCGGCAACGAAGAGGCAGCCCGGCTCTCGGGCGTGCCTGTGGGCGCGTCCAAGACGCTCGCATACGTGCTGTGCGGAGCACTGTCCGGGCTCGCGGGCGTCTGCAACGCGTCTCGCATGATGCTGGGCGATCCCGAGGCCGGGTCGACCTATGAGCTCGATGCCATCGCCGCGGTTGTCATCGGGGGCACGAGTCTGGCGGGCGGCCGCGGCAGCATGGTCTTCACCGTCCTGGGCACTCTCATCATCGGTTACATCAACAAGATCCTGTCGATCAACGCTGTCGCCGAGGCGTACAGGCTGCTGGCGAAGGGTCTCATAATCGTCATCGCGGTTGTCATCCAAGGCCGCCAGAAGGCCAAGTAGGTGTATAGGCCGAGGGGCCCGGCGGGCCGCTCGCGAGACCACCATCGGAGGCGATCCACAGATGCTGCGCAGAGCTATACCAGTGCTGGCCATAGCGGTCGTCGTATCGGCGCTAGTGGCGGCCGGGTGCAAGCCGCCCGACACCGGAGTGACCGGGCCGACCCCAGGGGCCACCGGGCCGGTGGCCAAAGGCAAGGCTCCCACGCCTGGCGTGCCGGCCGTGCCGGCTGAGCTGAAGTACCCTGACAAGTACGAGTGTATCTTCGACGCGGACTGTAAGTGGCTCGAAGGCGAGGCCCAGAAGGAGATGAACTCCGCGCTGTCCCGCTTCGCTGAGATCGACGTGGTATACGCGCACAACGACCCCAGCGCCCACGGCGCGTTCATGGCGGCGCAGCAAGAGGGCAAGGGCCGCGAGAAGACCATCAAGTTCATCGGCATCGACGCGAACCCGGACGAGGGGCTTAGGTACATAAGAGAGGGCGTCCTCTCGGTCACCTTCGACTATCAGACCGGCGCCGCTGAGGGCATCAAGGCCGCCGTTCGCATCCTGGCCGCCGAGAAGCTCCCCCAGAACATCACCCTCGGAACTAAGATCATCACGCCCGACAACATTGAGCAGGGGGGCGAGTATGTCCCGCCCGACGCGCGTGAGGGGTGGGAGACTGTCGACGTTCTCGACAAGGGCCCGCTGCCAAAGCTGCCAAAGGCCAAGTACGTGATCGGCTACAGCCAGTGCAATCTGGGCGAGCCATGGCGCATCCGGATGAATGCCGAGTTGCAGAAGGCCGCGGAGGCCCATCCGGCGCTCGAGCTGATGATGAAGGACGCGCAGAACAAGACCGAGACCCAGCAGTCTCAGGTCCGGGAGTTCATCACCCAGAAGGTGGACCTCATCATCATCAGCCCCAAGGAGGCCGGCCCGCTGACCGCACCGGTTAAGGAAGCGATGGACGCCGAGATCCCCGTCATCGTTCTGGACCGCAAGGTCGAGGGTGAGGACTACACCTGCTTCATCGGCGGGGACAACGTGATGATCGGACGCCTGGCCGGTAACTGGGTGCGCGAGCAGTTCCCTGACGGGGCCAAGATCGTCGAGCTCAAGGGGCTCATGACCTCCACGCCCGCCGGCGAGCGTCATCAGGGCTTCCTCGAGGGCCTGAATGCCATCGGGCCCGGAGGCGCGGCTCCCGCCCCGACCGCGGGTGGGCCGACCGAGTCCAAGACGGAGACGGGGCCGACCCCGGCTGAGACCAAGAAGACGGGCTAGCGCCGATTCCCCATCCCCCATATCCCCCCGTGCGGGCGCACGGGGGGATATGGGGTCAGAGCCGCCCGGCGCACCAGCGCACCCCGCGCGCAAGCACCTCACGGAAGCTCGCGTTCGAGTAGGCCCCGTTGTCGTGCCCGCACTGAAAACAGAGCACGCGCGAGTTGCGGTAGTGCCGCGTCCACGCGATCGTCCTCATGCTCGGCTCGTGCTCCGTGATGAGGATGACGTGGCAGCCCTCGCCGGCGTTCGTCATCGTGTACGTCTCGTCCGGCATGGTCCAGCTCGACATGCCCGCCGTGATCGGGTGCGAGGGGTCGGCGATGTCGTAGGTCACCGTCTGGTCGAGGTAGTAGCCGAAGCCGCGGTCCTTGATGCCCACCATCTCGGTCCATGCCTCTGAGTCGGGATAGGCGAGGATGGCGTGGTGCAGGACGATGATCCCCTGCGCGGTCTCCCCGAGGTCGTCGATCATGCCGCGGACGCCGGACTCCAGGCCGGGCGGGCTCTCCACGGGGGGCAGCTTCATGTGCATGTTGTAGAAGACGACCACGTCGTAGTCCTGGCGCACGGCCTTCGGCGCGAGGTTCCAGTCCTCCATGTTCATGATGAAGCACTCGGCGCCCTCGATGCTCCGGAACGCGCGGGTGAAGCCGATCACGTCGTACGGGTGGTGGCCGGTGACCGCAGCCACCAGGATGTCGCGATCATCGCTCATCGGTCGGTCCTCTCACCCCATCTCGCCGTGTTGTTTCGCTCCGCCACTCGCGAGGCCTTGCAGGAGACACCCCGGGCGGGGGCAAAGTGTCTGATGCTGGCTGGTTGTCCAGTGGCACCGGCGTCTCTGCCGGTGGCAAGCGGCGGTGATGCACATGCTGGAGTTCATCGAACTAACGAACGTCGGACCGGCGCCGCACATGCGTCTCGACTTCGCCCCCCGCCTCAACATCCTCACCGGCGACAACGGGTTGGGGAAGACGTTCACGCTGGAGGTGGCGTGGTGGGTGATCGCACGCGAGTGGACCCAGCCCGCCATTCCGCCACCCGAGGGCGTCGATGGCGCCCGCATCGCCTGGATGCGAGACGGTGGGGAGCACGTGCACGGCTTCGACGCCCAAACCCAGCGCTGGGCTGGGCCGAACCCGTCGCTAGAGCTCAGTCGCAGGTTGGGGCCGGTCCTGTCGGCACGCTGTGACGGGAGCTACGCGGTGTCTGATCGAGCGCGGGCGCGCGGAGGCACGTACTCTCGTGGGCCCGCCGCTGCGCAACGAGGTGTATTCGTGCTCAGTCCTCAGGCCGTGTGGAGGGGGCAAACCGAGGAAGGTGAGGCCGTATCGAACGGCCTTCTGCTTGACTGGGTGGACTGGCAGTATCGCAAGCAGGACCTGTTTGAGTCGCTGGCCGAGGTACTCGCGGTTCTGTCATGCTCCCCTGAGCAACCCATGCGCCCTGGAAAGCCCCGGCGCGTACTGCTGGGAGATCCCCGCGATACCCCCACGGTGGAGCTGCCATATGGAACAGTGCCTGTCACGCACCTGTCTGCGGGTATGAAGCGAGCCGTCGAGGTGGCCTACCTCCTGGTCTGGGCGTTCGCCGAGCACCGAGAGGCGCTGGCGCTAAGGAAACTCCCGGGACCGTCGGGGGGAGTCCTCCTCCTCATCGACGAAGTCGAAGCTCACCTCCACCCTCAGTGGCAGCGGCGGCTTCTGCCGGCTGTCTTGGAGGCAGTCAAGGTCATCCAGGAAGACATGCAGGTGCAGATCATCGCTACGACCCACGAGCCGCTGGTGTTGGCGTCGCTCGAGCCGATCTGGGACGAGGAGAAGGACGCGCTTTTCCACTTCCGGCTCGACCACGAGCGGAAGGTAGCGGTCGACCCCGTACCGTGGACCCGAAGGGGAACGGTCTCCGCGTGGCTCAGATCGGACGTGTTCGATCTCGGGGAGGACCGGTCCCCCCAAGCTGAGCAGGCCATCGAGGATGCGCGGACGCTCTTGAGGATGGACGCTCCGAGCAAGGAGGCCGTAAGAGAGGTCACAGCGCGCCTTCAGGCCGCGTTGGGAGACATTGATCCCTTCTGGGTGCGGTGGGCTGCTTTCGCTGAGAAGGCCGGGGTGGATCTGTGATCCACGTCGACCGGCAGCCTGAGCCTGTGGACTTCGACGCGAACGTGCGGCAGAAGGGGCGTCGGTGGCTAGCCAAGCATCCCAACGCTTTGGCGAAGGACTTCAGGCCGTACTGGCGTCGCTGCATCCCTGGCATGCTCCGGTGCTATGCCCGCCGGTGCGCATACACGGCCTTGCGCATCAAGCCCGGCACAGGCGTGCCGCACGTCGACCACTTCCTGCCGAAGTCCAAGTGCAAGGCCGCCGCGTATGAATGGAGCAACTACCGCCTAGCGTGCAAGGTTGTTAACGACCACAAGGGCGTCCGCGAAGACATCCTCGACCCTTTCGAGGTGGGAGACGGGTGGTTCCGACTCGAGCTCGTTGCCTTGCAGGGACTCCCGGCCCCGGACCTAGACCCGGACCTTCGACGGAAGGTCGAGAGCACGATAGACGCGCTCAAGCTGAACGAAGACCCCTCGCTGTGCGACGCGCGCATAGAGTACTACGAAGACTGGGTTGGGAATGAGATCAGTCTTCGGCATCTTCGTACCCACTTCCCCTTCCTCGCCAAGGAACTGGTCCGCCAAGGACTGGTGGACGAAAGCGATGATCAGGAGGCGACCTCCCCATGACCCACCTCACCACTTCCTTCGGCATCGGTGCGCTCGCCATCGGCGCCATCGGCGGCGTTGCTTCGGCCGACCAGGTTCTGTTCGACTTCGGCGAGGGGTTCGACGTCGCCACCGTTGAGGCGAGGAGCGTGACAGTCAGCAAGGCCGACGGCGCCCTGCGGCTAGACTCGCGGCACGATCAGGACTGGCCGGGGATCACGCTCAAGGCACCCGACGGGAAGTGGGACCTGTCGGCCTTCGCGCGGATCGAGGTGGACGTCCGCAACGTGGGCACGAACAGGGCCAACCCCACTCTAAGGGTCGACAACCCTGGCGCCGATGGCTGGAACCACTGCGTCCAGTTCGGCATTGAGCTCGGGCCGGGCGAGAGCGGCACGATCGTCGCCAACCTGCCGAGCGGGCCGGTCGACCCGGCCACCGGCGAGCCGCTGAAGTTCCCGGGGATGCGAGGCTGGCCCGGCGGAGCGGGCGCATCAGCCTTTCGCGCGGACAACGTGGTCCAGCTCATCGTCTTCGTCCCCAAGCCGACGGAGAACCACTCGTTCGAGATCAGCAGCATCCGCGCGACCGGCGAGGCGGGCCGCGAGTGGCCCGAGCCGTTCCTTCCGTTCATCGATGAGTTCGGGCAGTACAGCCACGGCGAGTGGCCCGGGAAGACGCATTCAGTCGAGGAACTCGGGCAGCGACGCGACACCGAGGCCGCGGACCTGGCCGCGCTGTCGGGCCCTGAGGACTGGGACGAGTACGGCGGCTGGGCCTCCGGGCCGACGCTCGAGGCGACGGGCTTCTTCCGTGTGGAGAAGGTAGAGGGCAAGTGGTGGCTGGTCGACCCCGCCGGCAAGCTCTTCTGGTCGCACGGCGTGGACTGTGTCGGCACGACCGCGTCGACCCCGATCGAGACTCGTGAGGGCTGGTTCGCAGACGTACCGCCGCGCGATGGTGAGTACGGCCCGTGCTGGGGAGCCGAGAGGTCGAGTATCGGCGAGCTCGCGGGCCGCCCGTATGCGTGCTTCAACTTCAGCGTCGCGAATGCCATGCGCAAGTACGGGGGCGACTGGGACGCGGCCTTCCGCGACACCGTTCACAAGCGACTGCGATCCTGGGGCATGAACACCATCGCCAACTGGTCTGACGGACGCGTCTCGTCAATGCGGCGCACGCCCTATGTCGCCACCGTGCACTTCGGCGGACGCTACCTCGACGCCAGTCACGGGTACTGGGGGCCCTTCCGGGATGTCTTCGACCGTAGCTTCGAGGACGAGGCCAAGCGGGCCATCGGCGCCACGGTTGGCGGTGCGGCTGGCGATCCGTGGTGCGTCGGCTACTTCGTCGACAACGAGATCGCGTGGGGCGACGAGTTCTCCCTCGGCGCGGAGACGATGGCCTCGCCCGCCGACCAACCCGCCAAGCGTGTCATGGTCGAGGACCTGAAGGCGAAGTACGGCACCATCGACGCGCTCAATGCGCAGTGGGGCACCGACCACGCGTCATGGGAGGCCCTCCTGGAGCACAACGGGGAACCCGACAGGGCCAAGGCCGCGGACGACCTGCGCGCCTTCACCACGCGAACCGCTGACCGGTACTTCAAGACCATCCGGGAAGCGGTCAAGGAGGTCGCGCCGAACCAGCTTTACCTCGGATGCCGCTTCGCATGGGTGAACCCGCTCGCCGTCGCGGAGGCGGTCAAGTACTGCGACGTGGTGAGCTACAACCTCTACCAAAGGTCGGTGGCGGACTTCAGGCTGCCCGTCGATGCGGACGTCCCGCTCATCATCGGCGAGTTCCACTTCGGCGCGCTCGATCGTGGGCTGTTCCACACGGGCCTAGTGCCGGTTGCGAGCCAAGAGGAGCGCGCCGCGGCTTACATGGACTACGTGCAGGGCGCGCTGCGCCACCCGCAGTTCGTGGGGACTCACTGGTTCCAGTTCATGGACGAGTCCACGACCGGGCGCACGCTCGATGGTGAGAACTACCAGATCGGCCTCGTCGACGTAGCCGACACGCCTTACCCGGAGACCATAGCCGCGGTTCGCGACGCGGGGTACGGCATGTACGCGTATCGGTATGGCGAGGAGCGCTAGCGTGACCGACCTGACCGACGTCCTGCTCGGCCTGGGCGCGTCGCTCGTGGGGTACGCCGACCTGACGGCACTGCCGGCCGAGCAGCGCCTGGGCATGCCACGCGGGGTGTCGATCGGGGTGGCGCTCGACCCCGACATCGTCGCGAGCATCATGCGGGGCCCGACCCAGGAGTACTTCGGCGAGTACAACCGCGTGAACGCGCTGCTTGACCGGCTGGCGGGGGCCGGGGCCGGGCACCTACGCCAGCGTGGTCACGCAGCCGTCGCCCTGCGCGCAACGGTCCACCGTCTCGACCCCGGTACCCTCAGCACTTCGCTGCCGCACAAGACGGTCGCGACTCGCGCGGGGCTCGGATGGATAGGACGCACCGCGCTCCTCGTGACGAAGCGCTACGGCTCGGCTGTCAGGCTGACGACCGTGCTCGCGGACGCGCCGCTCGAGGTCGGACAGCCGGTGGACGAGTGTCAGTGCGGACAATGCGACCTGTGCGTCAAGGCGTGCCCGGCGGGGGCCGCTACGGGCGCGGCGTGGTCCGTCGGGATGCAGCGCGAGGGGATCGTCGACGCGTTCGCGTGCTGCGCGAAGGCCAGGGAGCTATCGTCCAGGGCTGGCATCACGGCCACCATCTGCGGGATCTGCATCTCGGTGTGCCCGTGGACAGGCAGGTACGTCGACGAGTCCGGCGCCTGACCCGCGCCGAGCGGGCGTCACCTGCCGCGCGCGCCAGCCTCCCCGAGCGACCAGAGGACGGGCTCCTTCTTCTCCCAGCCCTTCTCGATCCACCTGGCATGCCCGTCCGCGAAGCCGTACATGGCGCCCCTGTCGTGCCGGTAGGCGACGCCCTGGAGGTCATCGCTCTCAAAGAGGGAGGCCGTGTAGGCAGGCTCGAACAGGTCGGAGAGCGGTCGGCGGGATAGCGCCTGGTTGAACGCGTAGCTCGGTTCGCGCTCGTCGCTCGGGCATTTGAAGAGGCTCGGCGAGCGTGTGTACGGCCCTATGCCCTCGGCCCAATGCTCGCCTGGCGGGTAGCGCTCGTCCCAGTCCTGCACGTAGGACAGAAGCCCTGTGTCGAGCTGCCGCACGTTGCTGAGGCACGTCGCGCCCTTCGCATCGGGCGTGTAGGATCGGCCCCCGATCGGGCCGGAAGCGTGAGGTCGACGAACCATGTACTCGCTCTCGGGGCCCGGCCGCTGCCCAGACGCCGATGCTGGCACGCCTGTCGGCACGCCCCCGGTCGGGACCGCCGCGACGGCGTAGTCTCTGCTCAGGTGCCCCTCGGTGTCGGACGGCCCCGCCGACGACGGTGGAGGTAGGGACGACGTCGGCACCGCCTCAACGGATGTCATCTCACCGTCGCGGCGGCATCCGGGAGCCCAGATCGTGAGCCCGGTACATAGGGCGAGCACGACTACCGCGTGCCTCATCTCGACCCACCCTCTCGTCGCCCGCCCACGCTCGGGCGGTCCAGCGACCACACCGGAGAGCCCCACGTCGCCCCGGCCTTCTCGCCACCTCGTCTGAGCCACTTGCAGTGGCCGTCGGCGAAGCTGTAGTTCGCTCCGTCGTTGTGCCGGTACGCGACGGTCTTCAGGTCGTCGCTCTCGAACTGCAGTACGAGCTCGGCAGGGCTCGGGACATCGCCCAGCTTGTGCCCCAGGAGGGTGCCGTTGATGGCGTAGCTTGGGAGGTTGGGGTCGGCCGGGCACTGCAGGGTGTTCCGGTTCTTGAAGTACGGCTCGGTGGCCTTGCTCCAGTCCTGTCTCTGGGCAGGATACCGCTCGTCGTAGTCCTGGGCGTACATCAGCATAGCAAGCGACAGGTGCTTCAGATTCGACAGGCAGGTGGACTGCTGCGCCGTGGCGCGAGCTGTCGCTGTGTCCTCGGCTGGGGGCCCGGGCACGGCGGCTATCGCGCGACTCTGGTCTTCGGTCAGCCGGATCGCTCGCATGGGCGTCGGCCCTCCGCCTGCCGAGGAGAGCACCAGGTACTTGCCTCCCTCGATGCGCCAGGTGAGATCGGGCTGTCCGCCACGGCGCACCACGATGGAGTCCCCATCACGGGTCCACGCAAGATGCTGGACGGGCTCTGGCCCTACGCCCGCTGCTCGCATCGTGCCTGTGCCGTCCGCGTTCAGCTCGATGGTCTGGTACAGGATCCCCCATGTGCCGACGGGGCCACTCTCGCTGGAGACAGCCCAGCTCTCCGGCTGCGTCGCTTGGCCCGATGCGGCTTCAGCCGACACAGGCGGCGGCAGGGCCCGGGCCGTCCCGGACCGGTCGACCGTCGGGGCCGACGATCGCGAGCAACCTGGGAGGAACACCAGCCCGACGAGCGATAGGAGCGCGACCGCGATAGCTGCAAGCTTCATTGCTGCCCCCTTAGGGCGCCCGATAGGCCGCCTCCGTGCAGCAAGACGGCTGTCCCATGCCGGGTGTTACTTCGCAAGGCCCGGGGACCGGCCCTGCACAACAGCCGGCCGGTGTCTGCGGGCCTGCCCGCGAACCCCCTTGACAGTTGCCCGCGCACACGGTACGATCCTAGTAATAATTACTATTCACGGAAGCTAGACATGCTTCGACTGACCGAACAAAGGCAAGCTATCCTGCAGGCGTTGCGAGGCGTCAAGACCCACCCGACGGCCGACCAGGTCTACGACGCCGTGAGGGAACGGTTGCCCAACATCAGCCTCGGCACTGTCTACCGCAACCTCGAGATCCTGGCGGAGAACGGGCTCGTGGCGAGAGTGAATGTCGGCGGGCGTCAGATGCGCTTTGACGGCGACACGAGCCGCCACTACCACGTCAGGTGCACCACGTGCGGCCGGGTCGGGGACGTCAGCAGCGGCGAGTTCCGCGAGTTGAACGAGGAGGCGCAGCGGCACACGGACTACGTCGTGACGGGCCACAGGGTTGAGTTCGTGGGCGTCTGCCCGACGTGCGCGAACGCGCGATCGGGCGGCAAGGGGGGTAGGGCATGCAAGCGGCACTAGGCGCACCAGACCGTACTGCCTTCTTCGGCACGCCCTCACCCCGGGCCCCTTTCCCTAGGGAGAGGGGTGCCCTCGCGCGGCGAGGGCGGGGTGACGGCGCGATGAGCAGCCGTGCCGAGACGCGACGTTCGCTCCTGGACTCGCTCTATGCGCGCTACAACCGGCCCGAGTTCATCGCGCCCGATCCGCTTCAGTTCCTCGCGGCCTACCCCGATCCGCTCGACCGCGAGATCGTGGGGCTCATCGCGTCATCGCTCGCATACGGGCGAGTCGTCCAGATTCTGCGCAGCGTGCGGCTGGTGCTCGACAGGATGGGCAGTCCGTCCGGGTTCATCCGCCGAGCGACCCCGTCGGTGCTCGATGCGAGGTTCGCCGGGTTCAGGCACCGGTTCACGGACGATCGCGACCTGTGCGCGCTGCTCACGGGCATCCGCGCTGTCGTCCGCGAGCACGGTTCACTGGAGGCGGCGTTCGCCGCCGGGCTTTCGCCCGGTGATGCGACGGTGGTGCCGGCCTTGAGCCGCTTCGTCGAGGCCCTGAACGGTCCGGCAGGGCGCGCCGGGCGGTTCCTCGTGCCCTCGCCGGACGGCGGCAGCGCGTGCAAGCGGCTCAATCTGTTCCTGCGATGGATGGTCCGCAGCGACGACGTCGATCCGGGCGGGTGGAGCTGCGTGCGGGCGTCGATGCTGGTCGTGCCTCTTGATACGCACATGTTCCGCACCTGCCGAGCGATGGGCCTGACAGATCGCAAGTCAGCCGATCTGAAGGCCGCGATCGAGATCACCCGCGGCTTCGCTCGTTCCGCGCCCGGCGATCCGGTGAAGTATGACTTCGCGCTCACCCGGCTGGGGATCCGGCGGGAGCTCGAGCGAGAGAGCTTTCTGGAGCGATGGACGGCCGCACGCGCCTAAGCGCACGGCGCCACACATACAGGTGAGAACCCGCGTCGACATGAGTCGGCCGGGTCAATGAGATGCACTGGAGGGACTTGCAGAATGGCAACGCTAGTTCAGAAGCCCGCCCCCGAGTTCACCGCGACCGCGGTGACCGCCGACGATGACATCAAGCAGGTCAGCCTGGCCGACTACCGCGGCAAGTACGTGATTCTCTTCTTCTACCCCCTCGACTTCACGTTCGTCTGCCCGTCGGAGATCATCGCCTTCGACCAGAAGCACGCGGAGTTCGCGAAGCGCGACTGCGTCGTACTCGGCTGCTCGGTCGACTCGGAATGGACCCACCTGGCGTGGCGCCGCACGCCGCGGTCAGAGGGAGGCATCGGCCCGGTCCAGTACCCGCTGATCGCCGACCTCGACAAGACGATCGGCCGGAAGTACGGCATCCTCTTCGGCGACAAGGCCGCCCTGCGTGCCCTGTTCCTGATCGACAAGAACGGCGTTGTGCGCCACGAGCTCGTCAATGACCTCCCGCTCGGGCGTAGCGTCGATGAGGCGTTGCGGCTCGTGGACGCGCTCCGCTTCGTCGACGCGCACGCGGCCGAGGATCTTGTGTGCCCGGCGAACTGGACCGAGGGCGCCGACGCAATGAAGGCCTCCACAGAGGGCGTTGCCAAGTACCTGGCGGCGCATACCGGGTAGAGGGCAGGCGGGCCCCGTCCGGGAAGCACGGTTGGGAGCGAGGGCCCCGGTCCGTATTGGCACGGGGCCCGCTAGCCGCGACGCGGAGTGGAGGGAGACACGCTAGTGGGCATCGGGTTCAACGCTGACGAGGTACTGATGATGGCGGAGCGCATCGAGCGCAACGGCTTCGCGTTCTACACCGGAGCCGCCGTGCGCACCGGCGATGACGGGCTGAGAGACCTGCTCCGGCAGTTCGCTGAGATGGAGAAGGAGCATGAGGCCATCTTCGCGGGCATGCGCGCGCAGTTGTCCCAGGCCGAGAAGGCCGAGACCGCGTTCGATCCCGAGTCGGAGGGTGTGAAGTACCTCGAGTCGATGGCGGACACGCGGATCTTCAACGTGAACGTAGACCCAGCCGCCATCCTCGCCGGCACGGAGACGATGGAGGAGGTCCTGCGTATCGCCATCGGGATGGAGAAGGACTCCGTTGTCTTCTATCAGGGCATCAAGGAAGCCGTCTCCGAGGGCCTGGGCAGAGATCGTGTCAACACTGTCATCAAGGAAGAGATGTGGCACATCGTCGTGCTCGGCCGCGAGTTGGCCAAGCTGGCCATGTAGACTGCGGCCTCGGCCGGGCCAGCGCGATCTCGACGGTGCTCACGAAAGGAGTGCATTCCCGGTATGTTCGAGGCCGTCAAACTGAGCGATCGCGTCTACTGGGTAGGTGCGATTGACTGGGAGCTGCGGAACTTCCACGGGTATCTCACGGGCCGCGGCTCGTCCTACAACGCGTACCTGGTGCTGGGCAAGAAGGTCGCCCTGATCGACACCGTCAGGGCCGGCTTCGGTGCGGAGCTGATGGAGCGGATCGCATCGGTCATCGACCCCGGCAGGATCGACTACGTCATCTCCAACCACGCCGAGATGGATCACTCGGGCTACCTATGTGAGGCGGTCGCGCGGGTGAAGCCGGAGAAGGTCTTCGCCTCGAAGAGCGGCGTTGACGCACTCAAGCGGCACTACCGTCCCGACTTCGAGATCACCGCGGTCGGGGATGGCGAGAAGCTCAGCCTGGGTGACTGCGAGCTGACCTTCATTGACACACGGATGGTCCACTGGCCGGACAGCATGTTCTCCTACCTTGCCGACGAGGCCGTGCTTTTCTCCCAGGACGCGTTCGGCATGCACCTGGCTTCCTTCGAGCGCTACGCGGACGATCTGCCGGCCGACATCGTCGAGTACGAGACGGCTAAGTACTACGCGAACATCGTGATGCCGTTCGCGCCGGTCGTCGGCAAGTTGCTCGCCCGCCTCGACGGGCTCGGCCTCAAGATCGACCTGCTCGCGACCGACCACGGTCCGATCTGGCGGCGTCCGGAGGACATCACGAGCGTCATCGGCAAGTACGCTGAGTGGTCCGCGGCGAAGCCGACCAACAAGGCTGTCGTCGTATACGACACGATGTGGGGCAGCACAGCCAAGATGGCGCGCGCGGTCGCGGAAGGCCTCGCTGCCGGGGGCGTGCACACCAAGGTCATGCCGATCGAGGGCTGCCATCGGAGCGACGTGGCCACCGAGCTACTCGGCGCGGCCGCGCTGCTGGTGGGGACGCCCACTCTCAACCGCACTCTGTTCCCGACGGTCGCGGATGTGCTCACGTACGTCCGCGGCCTCGGCGTGAAGAACCTCGTGGGTGGGGCATTCGGCTCCTACGGCTGGAGCGGCCAGGGCACGCAACACGCTCAAGAGATGCTCGAGTCGATGGGCGTCGAGATAGTCGCAGAAGCGCCGACCACGCAGTTCGTGCCTGACGAAGACGCGCTCGCGAGCTGCAAGGCTTACGGCCTACAGGTGGCGGAGCGCGTGAAGCAGGTGATCGGGGGCTAAGGATACAGACCCGGATAGGGTCCGCCCGCGGCGGACCCTATCCCGCATTGGAGAGCGCCGCCCTACTCGTCCTCCTCCAGTCTACCTCCCAGCAGCTTCTGCAACCCCTCCGGGCCAATCCCCTCGATCGTGATGTCGCTGGAGTGGACTATCCCCTTCTCGATTATCAGGCTGCTCCCGCCGGTCGACACTCCACCGAGGCCCAACTGACCCTCCACGTACGCCACGAGCTGGTTCGCCGCGAACCCGGCGGCGGCCACCTTCTCCTTGTCGCCCGCGGTCGCGTCCAGCGTGATCGCGAGGGATTGGATGTACGGGTCGTCGGTGGCCCCGGCCATCGCAGCCTGAAGTCCCGCGAAGCTGCGCACGGCCGCATCGCCCGTTCCCTGGTAGGTCTCCGTGTGAAGCGCGAGCTTGAGGTCCCTACCCAGCGCGACTACAGGCGGCAGCAACCTTATGAGCGCTCGGAGCTTCTCTTCACCCAATTCCGCCATTCGAGTCTTCCTCCTCAGTGCCGAGGCCCAAGGCCTCGCGCGTCTCCGGCCGCAACAGCCGGAGCAGTTGCTTGCGAGCGTTGTGCACCCGCGACTTGACCGTGCCCACGTTGGTGCTCATGGCGTCCGCGATCTGCTCGTGTGTAAGCCCCGCCTCGGCGAGCAAGAGCAGCGTCGCCCGGTGTGGCTCGGCGAGACTGTCTACAGCGCGCCGCACCTCCTCCCACACGAGCACCCAGTAGACAGCCTCCTCCGGCGCCGCGCGGGGACACATAGCCAGCCGGGCCGCGCCATCGAAGTCGTCGCACAAGGGCAGCTCGCGCCCCGATCGGCGGACCTCATCCCAGCAGAGGTTGCGGGCCACGCGGAACGCGAAGGGCTTGAGCCGCGAGGGCTCCTCCATCCGGTCGAGGTTCATGTGCAGAGCAAGCAACACGTCTTGCACGATCTCCTGGCCCCTCATCGGGTCGAGAACATAGCGAGACACAAAGCGCCTGACCGCGGGGAGCAGCCGCTCGCGCAACGCCTCCGATGCCCGGCTGTCACCGGCCCGGGCCAGCTCTAGGAGTTCGGCGTCCGGTGTCTCGTTCACGACGTTGCCTTCGCCCTCTGTTGGGTGATTCGTCCGGGGCACGGTGAGGGTTCACGGCAACAGAGGTCCGTCCTGCTCGGCCGTGAACACGAATAGGGAAGTTGTCGGGACGGCTCCTGGCGGTGAGCGTTCATGCGGCGAGTCGTGGTGATCGCGTTCGGGTTGTCCGCGATCGTAGCGTGTTGCCTCCCTGCCTGCGCCGACCCGGTCAATGTCGCTTCGCAGCAGCTTGGCGCGACCGCGCGTACGGATTGCTGCTACTCCGACGCTTACCCTGGCTCCGCCGTGATCGACGGACGCGTCGACCATGGCCCCGGGTGCTGGTTCTCAGCCGACTCCACGCAACTCCCGTGCGCGGTCACGATCGACCTCGGACAGGAGTACAGCGTGCGTGCGGTCGCCCTCACGCAAGCCTCCTGGACGGGGAGCATGTACCACACCAAGGACTTCGCGGTCGAGGCAGCCGCGGAGGGTGGCGAGTTCGTGCGCGTCGGCGAGGGCACATTGCCCGACGAGAGCCTGGCGCGCCTCGCCGTGACGTTCGAGCCACGCCAGGTGCGCTTGGTGCGCGTGATCGTGCTGACGTCTTACATGGCGCAGCAGACCTGCGGGCTGGCCGAGGTAGAGGTGC
>Ga0315280_10004117_pt1 | contig 21742 bp, 24 predicted proteins | sample YL17G06_40_MG_FD_203697 | JGI IMG/M metagenome (GOLD analysis project Ga0315280, IMG submission 203697) | Sediment microbial communities from Yellowstone Lake, YNP, Wyoming, USA - YL17G06_40 | ecosystem: Environmental > Aquatic > Freshwater > Lake > Sediment | place: USA: Wyoming | collected...
CGGGCGCCATAATCCTCGGCGGTGGGACGCCTAAGCATCACACCCAGTACATGAACACGCTGAGGGAGGGGCTCGACGCCGCGGTCCAGATAAGTTCAGCCAGGCCTGAGGACGGCAGCCTAAGCGGAGCCCCTCTGAAGGAGTCCCTGAGCTGGGGGAAGCTGAAGGGGGGGCGGATGGAGATGACGAGCACCATCTTCGGCGAGGTCACCACCATATTCCCGCTGATAATCGCGGCGGCCCTGGAGAGGGTCAAGGAGTAACTAGCGAGGCTCCGTGAACCTTCTATACTTCTCTAGGTCGCCCTTCCAGTCGACGTAGTTTATCGGCCAGGTGTAGTGGGCGGTCCTAGGCTTGCAGATTATCTCTCTGACCTCAAAAGACCTGAAGAAGTTGACGGAGTTGGCCGCCCTCGCCACCATGGCCGTGTCGAGCCCGACGAAGCTTCCCGCCATGGCGATGACCTCCTCGTCCTCCTTCAGGTGGCCCGCGTCCGTCGCCTCGAGGACGCCGGTGAGGCAGACGTGGAGGCCGCCGCAGAACACCTTGTAGAACATCATTCCGAGCCTGCCCGTGTCCGTGACGGGGGTATGTGCGCATAGGTTCCAGAACGGGTCTGTGCCCCTGACGACCTTCGCGCCCTTCTTGGTCAGCTCCTCGAGTATCTGCTCATCGGGTATTCCTATTCTCAGATCGCCTATTAGGGAGCCCTCAACCCGAGTGCCCGCTGCCGAGGAGACGACTATTAGGTCGAGGCTCGGCATCGCATCAATGGCCTTGAGGGCGCTGAGACCTGTCTCGGAGGCGACGACGACGTGCCTGATGCTAAGCTCCTTCGCTCTGGCCTTGGCGAGCTCGATGGTCTTATCGGTGTTCACCTCTCCGTGGGCGTCGAAGTAGAAGGTCGGACGACTGAAGCCAAGCTTATCCATTCTCATCAGGGGACATATTCCTTAAACTGATTATAAAAACACCTATTGGTCTGTGGCAAGGTCCTGAAAAATTATCTTCCATCTCAACGCTGATCTGTGCACCGTGGACCCTGTTCCCCAATTTCGTCCTGGCTCCCCCGAGAAAGCCGCCAATGTCAGGGTAGCAGGTCACCAGAATTGTATCGCCAAAACAGGTGTCGACCTCCTTCACGTAGGCATCGGTGCCGTTTGGTCATCTGTGACTGTTACGCCCCTGACCTTAAAGCCTGTTCAGCCAAACAGTCTGCGTTTCGTACATTTGACACTGATGTATGTCCCCGTGATCTTGGGTCATCCGCTAGATGTTCCCCGCCTTAGGCTTGTCTGAGCCGACCCGGCTCCGGATATGCTTTTTCTACAATTTTTGGCTGGAGAAAATTCAGTAAAGAATATATGGGTTGAGTAGCGTTCTCCTCACCCATGCTACCGGCGTTGGAGATAATCCCGGAGAGGAGGCGGAAACTAGGCCTCACCCAGAACCAGCTCGCCGAGCTAGCGGGTGTCAGTCAGTCCTACATAGCGAAGCTCGAGGCTGGGAACATAGAGCCCTCGTACATCAAGGTGAAGGCCCTCTTCGAGGCCCTGGAGAGGTTGGAGCAAAAGAAGCAGGTCTCAGCGGGTGAGATAATGACGAGGTCACTCGTGGGGATCCAGAAGGGCATCCCCATCGCAGAGGCTGTCGACATCATGCGTCGCAACAGCTTCAGCCAGCTCCCCGTCCTCGACGGCGGGCTCTCCGTGGGTAGCATCAGTGAGGGGACCCTGCTCGACCACATAGTGGCCGCGAGGAAGAGCGAGTCCCACGTGTCCATGGTCTCCGAGATAATGGAGGAGCCATTCCCGCAGGTCGGCGAGGACGCGCCGCTCTCGCTCCTGACAAGCCTCCTCAAGTTCTACCCGGCCGTCCTCGTACAGAGGAAGGGGGTCCTCGTGGGGATCATCACGAAGGCGGACCTCCTCGGCATAATCACCTGAAAAGGAGAGGGATCATCGACGCCCCTTCCACCGCGGTATTGGGGTCGGTTCCGTCATCCGGTACCGCACTTTAAATTGCCACAATGAAGCGTGGTCGTAACATTCAAAACGGGCTGAGCCCATGATTCTTCATGGCGCAGGAGTGGAAACCACCGGCCTGGATGTACAGAGGACGAAGGCCACCAAACGATTCAGCCTACTACGAGAACATGACCCGCTGCATCTTCCAGGCCGGCCTGAGCTGGAGGACCGTCTCAGACAAGTGGCCGGCGTTTCAGAAGGCGTTCGACGGCTTCGACGTATCCAAGGTCGCGGAATACGGCGCGGGAGACATCTCCAGGCTGATGGGGGACGCCGGCATCATTAGGAACAGGAGGAAGATACTCGCCGCCATCAACAACGCGAGGGAGTTCGAGAGGATAGCCGCGGAGCACGGCAGCTTCGGGGGGTGGCTCGATTCCCTGGACAAGTCGAACAACTACGACGCCGTGCTGAAGCGCCTGTCCTCCACCTTCAAGCACGTGGGGCCGACGACCGCCCACATCTTCCTCTACACGGTCGGCGAGGACATCAAACGCGTGGAAGAATAGGACCCACACCGCACAGTCGACCTATTTTGCTCCCGCTACCGGAGGGGGGGCCACGGGGCAATCTGTCACCCCGCGTCATGGACCTTGGCCCCATAAAGCTGATGATATGTTTCGACCAAGCTGCCTTCAGGGGAGGTAGTTTCCAGGTAAATTGACAGGAATTGGACCAAGGAATACACCGACCGCCTTCCAATATTTTTGGCCTTAAATTTGGCCGAGGGCTTTTTCAGAGCATTAAATGACGCTCTCCGACCATTTTCAGGCTTATCGGGGTTTAGAGGCTTAGGAGCTCCCTCTTAGACCAGAGGTAGTCCTCGACGATCGCCTCGCCGAGGTTCCTGGGGTCCGCGAAGAAGACGCGTCCCATGTTCTCCTGCGCCACCCTCTTCGCCATCTCCCTGAGCTCAGGGTCGTCGTCGAGCATCATGACGTTGAGGACCATCTCGTTCATCCTGTAGAGCCTCGCCTCGTCCAGGACCGCCTCCAGTGCGGCCTTGAAGCCGACGAACTCCCCGTCGAGGAAGTTGGGGGCGGAGTCCGTGATGAGGTGGGCCTGCTTGTTGCCCGGCTCCTGTGCGACGGCGAGGCGGAACGCCCGCAGCGGAGCCCTGATATCGGTGTACCTCATCGGCACAGCGGCCCCCGGAAGCTGCCAGGGCTCGACGAGCCTGAACTCCTCCGAGAAGGCGTAGACCCTCAGCCTGTCCTCGGGGAACTCCGTCCTCATCAGCTCCGAGAGGGCGAGGGCGGTCTCGACCGCGGCCTCGACCTTTCCCTTCTTCCTCATCGAGGCGCTCTGGTCGACTATGATCCCGAAGTGGACCTCCGCGGCGTGCCGGGACTCGTGTACCCTGAAGTCCCTGAGGCCGAGGCCTCCCAGCCCGCCGGTCCTCTCGAGGGTGGCGAGGAGGCTCCGCTCTATGTTAATCATATCATACGGGTCGCCCGGCTCGTAGGGGCGGTAAGAGGCTGATGGCCACGGGCCGTGTCCGACGTCCTCGACCCTGTGGGCGCCGAACCCCCTTCTGGCGAGGTTCATCAGTATCCTCGTCAGGAATCCCCTGCCTAGGAGTTGAGCGCCCTTCGAGGTCAGCTTGACCTTGTGGTCGGCGTTGTCGAGGAGCCCCCTCTTCTCGAGGTCTCCGAGAGCCTCGTCGAAGTCCTCTCGGGTCACTGTGCGGGACTCTCTGCCGAGCTCCTCGATCTCGTTCTCGAGCTCCTCGATCTCTGAGCTGAACCCGTCCTCGGAGCCCAGGAGCCTCTCGACGGTTCGGCCCATCAACTCGGCCCTGAGGCGCTCTAGCCTCTCCTCGGCCTCCTTCTTCCTCCTCAGTGCCTCGCCGAATCTCCTCTCAGACCTCTCCCTGACCTGCTCCATCATCTTCGAGTCGTAGTCGAGGCCCTGCCCCATCTGCATCCTGACGGCGTCTCTGAGAAGCTCTACGAGCCCCTCGTCGAATTCGCTGCACGGCTTCCTGCGGAGGGCCCGCAAGCCTAACCCATCCGTTTAGGCACGAAGATGCCGGGCACCCGTGCCCGGGCTTCGAACTTCCCCCCCGCCAGCAGGGCGTTGGCCAGGAGCTCCAGGGCTGAAAGCCAATACTCTCCGAGTGTCCAGAGATCGCAAAGGTCGCTGTCGAGGCTGAGGCTATTAAGCTCCCACGGCTTGGCCTCCTCTATGAACCTGACGGCGGCGTAGACGGTCGGATAGTCCTGGAATATCTTCGCCGCGTCTCCGGCGTCCATGAGCCTCTTCATCTCAGAGGCCAGCTCGTCCCTGTCTACCTTGTCCTCCGCCTCGGCGAGGGCGTCGGCGCCGACATCCCTTACCGCGTACCATAGGACGTCCTCGACCACCTCGTCGTTCCTCTTCATGAAGGCGGCTGGGCTGTCGTCGAAGCCTACCAGGTCTGCTCTGAGCCTGATTCTGCCCCGAAGGCCGAGCTTGAGGCCGTACGCGGCGTCCTCTAGGTTGACGACGCCCGCGCCCCTGAGCTCGGCGGAGCTTATGGCGTGGTCGAGGCTCTTGATGCTCCCCCTGATGCTTGAGCCTCTGTCGATGTTGGGGCAGTCGCGCGTGTATCGGACCGCCTTACCAACGACATCCACTATCCACCACGGGGTCGTCGCCCTCCTCTTCAGGTCCGCCGGCTTCACGTTGATGAGCTCCGTCCTCTCCTCCCTCCGCTCCTCCAGGAAGAACTCGTCGTAGACGCGGAAGCCCTCCTTTAGCATGATCTCCCGCTCGACAGGCTCGTCCGGCAGCCCCATGGGTATGAGCTCCAGGCGGTCAAGGAGAGGCTCGGGGACCCTGTTGACGTGGCTGAAGCCGGCGGGGTTTCCGGTAGCGACGAAGAAGATATCTATGGGTCGGACCCAGTTGTACTCCTCGAGGACTATCTTGCTTTCCTGGAGCATCGGGTGGAAGAGAACCTGGACCTTCGTGGGGATGGCCGGGAGCTCGTCTACGCAGACGACGCCTCTGTTGCCACGGAGGACGCCGGTGCCTATGAACGCCTTGGGGTCCGTCGGGCTGTCGCCCTGGACTATGGCCTGTATGTCTTTGACGCCGAGTATCTTCGCCTCGTTCGTGTACTCGTTTCCCTGGATGCGGCTGTACCGCTCCTTCCCAGAGATGAACTCTATCTCCGGCTCCTCCAAGCCCCGGCATGAGGGGCACTTCCAGTCGTCCGGCCACTTCGGGTCACAGTTATAGGGGCAGCCCTTGATCTTAGGGACGGGCGGCAGGAGCTTGGCGAGCGCCTCCGCGAGGCGGGTCTTCCCCGTGCCCTCGCGGCTGACGAGGTAGACGTGGCTGTTGCTGAGCACGGCCCTGATGACATCGTCCTTAGTCTCCTGCCTCCCCTCGATGTCCGGGAGCGGGTCCACGCCCTCCCTCAGCCTCTTCAACATCACGTACCTGAGCTCGTAGCTGACCGGGATCGGGTGGTAGTTCTTGAGATCGAACTTCATCTTCGCTCATCCTCGTGGTCTCGTGGATAATCCGCTACTGCTATGTTTTTAAGAGGTGTCTGCAGTAGCTTAGGCTTTCGATTGGCCTAGACGATTTCCCGGTGGATGGTTGTTCACTGTGGCTTTGGGAAGACACGGGGGATCTCGGCCATGAACCTACGTATCGGGAGGTGCTGCGGGCACTGCTCCTCGCATCTGCCGCAGGCGACGCATTTATCTGCGCGCCCCTCTGGCCTGATCTTCTCAAGGTACTTCTTCTTGATCTCTCCGCTCTGCCCTGACATGTAGTACTCGTTGTACAGGCCGAGGATGTCCGGTATCTCGACGCCCTGGGGGCAGGGCATGCAGTACCTGCAGGCGGTGCAGCCGACGAAGCCGAGCTTCCCGTACGCCTCCCTGACCTTGGACACGAGCTTCAGCTCCCACGGCTCCATGACGTTCGGACCGGATCTGTCAGCATATATGAGGTTCTCCTCGACCTGATACATCTCGCTCATCCCACTGAGGACGACGCTGACCTCGGGGTGGTTCCAGACCCAGCGGAGGGCCCATTCGGCGGGCTTGCGTTTGACCTTCGCCCCGTCCCAGATGCGCTGGACCTGCGGGGGCGGCGTGACGGCGAGCTTTCCTCCCTTTATAGGCTCCATCACCACGAGGGCAAGCCCCTTATCAGCCGCCTCCTTCAGCCCCTTCGTCCCGGCCTGGTAGTCCTCATCCATGTAGTTGTACTGGATCTGGCAGAGGGTGAAGTGGTCGGAGTCCTCCATGATCCTGTGGAAGAGCTTGTAGTCGTCGTGGAAGCTGAAGCCGAGGTGCATTATCTTGCCCTCCTCCTTCGCCTTCTCAGCCCAATCGAAGACTCCGAGGTCCCTGATCTTCGGCCACCTGTCCTTGTTCAGCCCGTGTAGGAGGTAGAAGTCCACGTGGTCGGTCTGGAGCTTGCCCAGCTGCTGGTCGAGGCACCTGTCCATGTCGGCGGTGCTGTTCACGAGCCAGGTCGGCATCTTTGTGGCGAGCTTCACTCGTTCCCTGTATCCGTCTCTCAGCGCCTTGCCGACGGCGACCTCGCTGTTCCCCTTGTGGTAGCCATAGGCGGAGTCGACGTAGTTTACGCCATGGTCTATGGCATGCCTGATCATCCTTATGGATAGGGGTTCGTCGATCCTGCCCGTGTCGCCGCCCAGGTAGGGGAGCCTCATGGCGCCGAAGCCCAGCGCCGAGGGCCTCCAGTCCAGCCCGCCGAAGTTCCTGTACCTCAATCCCTTACACCAGAACAAAACCTTACGTGGAGACGCGGCTTTTAGACCTTACCCGTCTGAGCCAAAAAATTTTTTCCCGTTATGAACAGCCACGGAACATGAGCCAAGCCTCTTTTAACCCGGAAGCCCCCAACGTGATCCGAAGAACGTTGGAGTCCGAAAGATTCGACCGCGTGATGGCGGCCATGGAGCGCAGGGTCCCTGACAGGGTCCCTTGGGCGCTCTGGGGACACTTCCCGGCGTGCAGGTGGCTGAACGGCTACAGCTGGGAGAAGTCGAGCAGGGACGGTGAGGAGTCCGCGAAGGCCCATATGGCGCTTCTAAGGGAGCTCGACTACGCGATGGACCTCCTGAAGGTGACACCGTACTACCGCTTCATGGCGATGCAGTGGGGGAGCAGGTTCAGGTTCGAGGACAACGACGAGGAGGCGCCCACTGTCGAGGTCGCGGTCAAGAAGGCCGACGATTGGGGGAGGCTCTGGGTCCTCGACCCAAAGAAGGAACTCCGAGAGTTCGTCCGCTGCAACGAGATCCTCGCCCGGGACCTGCGCAGGATGCCATTCATCTACACCATTCCGAGCCCGATAATCCAGGCGATGAACGGCGTCTCCGAGCCGGATCAGGTCCTCAAGGACATGAAGGAGAACCCAGACGCCCTGAGGCAGGGGCTCGGGACGATAACCGAGACGACGATCGACTTCGCCAAGGCCTGCGTCGACGCCGGCGCCTCCGGCATCTTCCTCGGCGTCGGCGGAGGGGGAAGGATATGGTCGGAGCTGACGAAGCCTCAGCTGGAGGAGTACGCCCTCGGCTACGACAGAAGGGTCCTCGACGCCGTCGACTGCCCGATCAAGCTCATGCACATCTGCAGCACCCCCGAAGGAAACCCCCGGAAGCTCTTCGAGGAGGGCTGGTTCAAGAAGTACCCTGTCACAGCCGTCAACTGGGCCGCACACTCATGGACGCCCGTCAAGCAGGGAAAGAGGCTCTACGGCGACAGGTTCTGCGTCGTCGGCGGCCTCGACCACGAGAAGACGCTGAGGACGGGGACTCCCAGGCAGGTCGAGGAGCAGGTCAGGACGGCGATAGAGGACGCGGGCGAGGGCGGGGGCTTCATCGTCGGCCCCGGCTGCACCGTCTTCCAGGACATGCCCTTCGAGAACTACAACGCCGTCGGCCGCGCGGTCATGAAGCACGGTGTCTACAGGCGTTAGCCCTAATTCTGCCTCAATTCCTCTTTTCCCCTAAAAAGGTTTCAAGGATGCTATCGTTTTATACAAAATGAATGATAACATATTTCTTTTTTAGAAAGATGCTTATTCGGATTTTTAGAAATCATCACCTTTAAAATGGACATACTTTTAAACGTTGACTACCTTCAAGTTTGTGGGACTCCTCTCCTGTAGAAATGGTGAGCTGGGTGGTCGCCGACGATCTGAAGTTCAAGGGCCTGGTAAGGGAGGTCGGTCTGGTCAGGGACAACGACCACTTCCACTCCTTCAATATAACCGTCGGCATCGTGATCAGGTCGGATAAGCGGCTGACATACGACGAGGCTGAGCGCCTCTCAGGCCAGTTCAGGAGGCGCTACCTAGGGAAGGAGGTTGACCTCCTCGGCGTCACCGTCCTCTGCCCGGTCTGTGGCAAGGGATTCAACTCTGAGGGCGGCATGAAGAAGCATGTGAAGGCGAGCCATCCCGAGCGTGTAGACATCGTCAGGCCCCCCGTCGAGGTGTCCAGGGAAGAGAAGCCGAAGAGGGTGGCCAAGGAGAAGGCGGAGAAGCCGAGGAAAAAGGCGAAGGCAAAGACCGGGTCTCGAAAAAAGTCATCTATTAAACCCGCCGGGGATGTCACGGCGCGTCGGAAGGGGGTTAAGGCTGCTAAGAGCTCCTCAGCGCCGAAGGACGCGTCGAAGGATGTCGAGAAACCCGTGCCGGAGGCAAAAGGGGCAACACAAACCAGGCTTCGATAGATTGGAGCCTCGGGCGGGATTCGGACCCGCGGCCTACAGCTTACAAGGCTGCCGCTCTAACCAGGCTGAGCTATCGAGGCGTTCCAACATGATATTTTAGATGCAGAATATATGTTTAGCCTAGAGGCCTAGGCGGTAATTGTTCAGCCTTCGAGAAAAAATGGGGGATTCTAGCCCGAGTACTGGGGGCGGGCCGTAGGCGTTAAGGTTATCTCCGCCATCGTGCCCGAGCGCCAGAGCTTCACAGTAATCTGCTGGCCGGGCGAGGCATGCTCCTCGACGTAGGCCGCCCAGTCCTCCCACGTCTGGACCGTGCGCCCGTCGACGCCTACGATTATGTCCTTGGCTATGTAGGCCGTCTGGCCGTCGACGACGGTGGTGACGGCGGCCTGCAGCCCAGCCTCCGCACCGGGCAGGCCGGGCAGGACCTCCAGGATCATCATCCCCGTCTGGTCCGGCGAGACGTTCTGGACCCTAAGCTCCTCGATGGCGTCAGGGTCGAGGTCTGTCGAGGAGATGCCGATATACGGGTGCTGGTAGTAGCCCTTCTCTACTATCGAGGATGCTACTCGGCTGATGATGCTGGAGGGTACGGCGAAGTTGATGCCGTATCCTGCGCCGTAGGCGGTTAGGCCGAGGACCCTCCCCTCGACGTCGAGGAGGGGCCCGCCGGAGCTGCCCGGGGCGATGGAGAGGTCGATCTGCATGATATCCACGACGAGGGGGATGTCCAGATCCTCGATGCGTTTGTTCAGCTGGCTGATGTGGCCGTAGGTGAGGCTGCCGGTGAGGCCGAAGGGGGCGCCCACGGCCACGACCTCCTGCCCTACACTGCAGAGCGATGAGTTGCCGAGGAGGAGGGGGGTGACGCCGGTAGGGGTCCGTGAGGCGGTTATCACCGCGACGTCAGCGTATGGGTCGATCCCGGCGATCACGGCGCTGCTCCAGGACTCGTCGTAGAACTTGACCTCGGCACTCGTCTGCCCTTCCACGACGTGCCAGTTCGTCACTATGTGGCCCTTGTCGTCGTAGACGAAGCCTGAGCCCTGGCCGAGGGTGGTCTTCACCATGACCACCGACTTGTAGACGGCCTGGTAGACGTTCGCCGCGGTCTGGTTGCCGTGCTCTTCAAGGATGCTTCTCAGCGAGCCGATGTCGGAGCTGAGCTCGTCACTGATCCTCGTGAGGTTCGATGAGAACGACTGTCTCAGCCCCTCTACCTGGCCCTGGAGGGCGGATATCTTCGAGTCTGAGAGCTCCTCAAGGCTGCCGAGCTCGCCCTGAAGCCTAGTCAGGCCGGCCTGCGTGGACCTGTTCATGGCGTCCATGTCCAGCCCGATGGCGTCGAGGCTTCTTTGAACGTCGACGAGGGCTGCCCTGTTCTCCTCGTTGACCTTCCGCTGGGTGTCCTGGTTGTTGATGATCAGGGCGGTGTTGATCCCCGAGAAGAGGACCGAGGCGACGCAGAGGACGGCGAGTATCGTCGTGTTTCTGTTCGACATGGTAGCGATAATGGTCGTCTGGGAGATAAATTCATGCTCGGCCGGCTCTTTTCCCGCGTAATATACTTATTCTGCTCCGCCACACCTCCTCTGATTGCCTATGAGCGTTAAGATCACCAGGGTCGAGGGGGGCGTGTTCAGGGCGGAGGCCGACGGTTTCGAGGTACTGTCCGGGAGGGTGGACGACGAGAGTGAGCTCACTGGGATGTCGCCCGGGAGATTGATGGTGGTGTCCCTGGGCCTCTGCTCGGCGTTCCACGCCGCCTCTTACCTTAGGCGGCAGAAGATCGCCGCGGCCGGCCTCACACTGGGGGTTGAGACGAAGAACGCCGTAAACCCGAGTAGGGCTTCGGAGTTCAGGATAACGATCGATGTCAGGGCTGAGCTGGACGTGAAGCAGCTTGAGGGGCTGATGGAGGAGGTCGGACGCTGCTACGTCGGCAACACGATGAGGAACGCCCCGAAGATCAGCTACGAGGTCAGGGCCAAGCCCTCGTAGCGTCGGCCTTATCCTATGCTACATAGGATAACGTGAAAAAAATTTTAGCCTGCATTTTGTGTTACTCTGTAAAGAACGACCGTTTTATGTTCGGATCAGCTCATCGGGGGAGGATGGGGGAGACTCCTTTTCCTGAAAAGCGTCTTTTTTACGGGGCTTCCCAGCGATCCTTCTTCACTCTAGAGGCTTCCGCCGATCCTGCGAGCCCTCTCGAGGAGGTCCTTCCTGGACGAGACCGGCTTGCCGCCCGTGCCCTCTGCCCTGAGGTCGGCGACATGCCTCATCCTCCAGTAGTGCTCCATCCGCTCAGTCATCCAGGCGAGGACCTCGTCGTAGGCGTCCGGGTCGTCCCAGCCGCAGGTGATGCAGTTGACGACCTTGACGCCGTCTGGGAAGCGTCGCCTGTACTCTTCTCCGTGGGTCTTGCTCCAGTAGTGGAGGCGGTCAATGAACTGCTTCATCCTGCTGTCGACGTGGTCGTAGTAGATCGGCGTGCCAAGAACCAGCGCTCCCATCGACTCCAGGTGGGGCCCGAGCTTCCTGGCCATGTCGTCCTCAGGGTAGTATAGCTTTCCACCCTTCTCCTCGATGTGGCGCACCTCGAGGTCGGCGAGCTTCACGAGCACCGTCTCGTGCCCCGCCTCCCTGGCGCCCTCCAGGACGGCTTCGACGAGCCTGACCGTGTTCCCCTCCCTATGAGGACCCCCGACTACGCCTAAGACCTTCATATCGGCCACCTAGAGCATTCGCCCGATCTCCCTCGCCCTGTTCAGGAGCCTGGGCCGTGACTCGACGGGCTTGTCACCGGTCCCCTCGGCGACTAGGCTCCTGATCCCCTTCATGCCATAGTCCTTCTCCATGTCCTTCGCCCATTCGAGGACATCATCGTAGTAGTGGGGGTCATCCTGGCCGTATGTGATGACGTTGACGGCCCTCACCCCCTTCGGCAGCCTGCGCCTGTTCTCCTCGCTATAGTAGCTGCTGTAGTAGTAGAGGCGGTTGATGAACGTCATCATCCTGGAGTCGAGCTGGCCGTAGTAGATGGGTGAGCCGAGGACGAGGGCCCCCATGGACTCTATATGGGGCTTCATCTTGTCGAAGTCGTCCTCAGGGAAGGCGACCTCCCCATCCCTGTCCCCTATGTGACCGATGTCTAACTCGGCAAGCTTGAACAGAACGGTCTCATGTCCAGCCTCCCTCGCCCCCTCAAGGACCGCCTCCACTAGCCTGACGGTGTTCCCGGCCCTACGCGGGCCGCCGACGATCCCTATGACCTTCAAGTGTCATACCTGAATGGATAGGACGGCGAGGGGTTAAGAAATTTTTTCAGGTCCACCGTGGATAGGCGTCTACGTAAAGCTTAAAAACTTTACGTCTGCCTCATTATCAGTGTAACGCCGTGCTGAACTCCGCCTACCTGACGAGCCGTCAGCTCGACATCTGGGAGATGCACCGCGACGGCCTCTCCTTCGCCGAGATCGGCAGACGGATAGACGCGACGAGGCAGGCCGCCTACGACGCCCTCAACATCGCCCTGGGCAAGGTCGACTCTGCGCTCCGCCACGCCGCCGAGGCGAACATGGTCGAAGTCAAGTATGTCGACCCCAGGAACGGCGTCCTCCTCGGCGTCCTCCCCCAGAACTCGAACAGGGTCATAATCACCTTCTCGAGGAGGCACGGCGTCCAGACCTGGCACTACGAGGAGCCCGACTGCCCGGGCTGCGAGTGGGCTGACAGGTGCAGGAGCCGCCTCATCGACGAGGCTGGTGAGAGGGGGATCGAGCTCACGGAGGAGGAGAGGAGCCTGCCGCCCTCGAAGCTGGCTCATTCGCTCTTCTCCAGGCTGATACCGGGGCTGTGACCATGAGCGTCCTCGATCTCTTCGGCAACTTCCTCGGGTGGTGTCCGCGGTTTGGTGTCCTCCCAGATCAGCCGAGAATGGGGTAGGAGAGGTATAGAGGCAACATTGGTTTATTCGCTATCTCGTCTGCAGCGGGGATAGGGATGAATATTCTCTACATCATCATAATTTCAAATAGGGTCCCAGAGCTCCACATTGATAATAGCTTGGAGACCCTCCTATCCTTCCTCTTAGTGGGGAGCTTCCCTTTACTAAATCTCGCCAGAACTCAATGGAAGATAAAGAAAATAACTATCCCCATCTCTGATTGGCTGGCCGTGCGAAAGGTCTTCGTACTATCCTTCGTGGTGATAGCTGTATCTTCGATCCTTGTCTTATTATTTTTACATAATGAGTATATCGTATTAAACTACCCGATAGTATATTTCTCCTATATGATTTTCAACTACTCTTACGCGAGGAGGGTCGTCAGGAAAGACATCCAATAGGTCGTTGGAACCCCGAGCTAGATTTAGACTCGCGCTTTACAATTTAGGCTGCCGCTATGACCGCTGAGCTACGCGGCACACGCGTCCTATCAAAGGAGGCACCTATTCTCCAGAGGTGTGTGTTTGCACCAAGGCGAAGTTAAAAACAGCCTTAAAATAGGTGTTAGTGAAGGCCTCTCTGGACCATTCTTTTCCCACATATAATAAAAGTGGGAACGCTTATTAAGGTGGGGAAATATTGTGTGGTGGGAATGGTTGAGGTCGCTAAAGTCGATAGCAAGGGCCGCGTGCTCATCCCTAAAAGCATGCGAGAACGTTCCGAGTTATTCGAAGGGACACTGGTAAAAATTGAGGCCGATGACGGTAAAATCATCATCGAGCCGATGGAATCGATAGCCGACAAGTACTATGGCGTCTTCAAGGCCGATGAGGTGCCAGAGGATCTAGACGAGTTCCTGCCCGAGGTGCAAGCCAAGCTTTGGAAGGAGAGACATACGTAGACGTCAACATCTTCGTGTACTGGCTGGTGGGGGACCGTAACTTTGGGCCCAGGGCGCGTGACTGGATAAAGAGGATGGAGAAAAGCCGGGGGTTCGTCACCTCAGCCCTCTCCGTATACGAAGCCGCGTCAGTCATCGCCGTGCTCACCGACGGTAAGATGAAGGACCCAGGATTCATAGAAAGAGTAGTCCAGCCTATTACGGACCTTCCAGGACTCAGTACCATTCCTCTGGAGCCTCAGCATCTCATCGATGCCCGGAAACACATGGTTGATTATTCGCTGGATTATGAGGACGCCCTGCATCTGGCGACAGCCTTGGATAGAGGAACCAGCTCAATCGTGTCAAACGACAAACATTTCAATAAAACACCACTACAAAGGGTGTTCTAGTGGAGCCCCGGGCGGGATTCGGACCCGCGACCTACAACTTACGAGGCTGCCGCTCTGACCGCTGAGCTACCGGGGCACACGCGTCCTATTGGTGGAGGCGCCCATTCTTAAGAAATGTGGTGGGCGACTAGACCGGGGCGATCACGCCCTTGTTCACGAGCTCCTGCATCTGCTCGTCCGTGTATCCCAGAAGGTTGGAGAGTATCTCCTTCGTGTTCTGGCCCAGCAACGGGGCAGCCGTCCTGATCTCCGCCGGCGTGAGGCTGAACTTTATCGGGAAGTTGGCCGTCGTCACCTTCCCGGCGAGCGGGTGGTCGACGGTGACGAGCATGCCACGCTCCTTGATGTGGGGGTCCTTCACCGTCTCGTTGATCTGGTAGACGGGCGCCGCGCCTATGTCCCCGTCGACGAGCTGCTGGACCGCCTCGTCCCTGGTCCTCTCCGCGACCCAGTTCTTCACCATGTCGTTCTCGACCTCCTCAGCCCCCATCAGCTTCCTGATGTTGTCTACGGCCGAGGGCGAGTAGGCCGCCACCCTGACCCAGCCGCCGTCCTTCGCCTTGAAGAGGCCGCCCACGCCGCCCGTCGGGTACTTCTTCCTCAGCTCCCAGCTCAGCATCCCCGAGAGCGTGTAGCACGTTATGGCGGTGTTTAGGGCCACCATGCAGTCGAGCTGGGCGACGTCGATCATCTGCCCCTTCCCAGTCTTGTCCCTGTACCTCAGCGCCATCAGGATGGCCATGGCCGCGAGGGAGCCGGGGCCGAGGTCACCGTAGGCCTGAGCCATCTCTATCGGAGGCCCGTTGGGGTCTATGTTGTCGCCTGTGAGCCTCGTGTGGCCGCTCATCGCCTCGGCGATCATCGCGTAGCTGTTCCTGTTCTTGTATGGGCCGGTCTGTCCGAAGCCGCTGAGGGCGGCGTAGATGATGTCTGGCTTGAGCTTCTTCAGCTCCTCGTAGCCGAGCCCCAGCCTCTCCATGGAGCCGACGCTCATGTTCTGGATGACGATGTCGGACTTCTTCACGAGCTCCTTGAAGATCGCCATCCCCTCGGGCGACTTCAGGTTGAGGGTGATGTCCTTCTTGTTCAGGTTGAGGTGGTGGAACGTGTACGGGGCTCCGCCGAAGAGCATACCCTCGGAGATCCTGTCTATCGCCCCCCAGGGAGGCTCCACCCTGATGACCTCGGCGCCCATGTCAGCGAGCATCATGGTGCACCACGGACCGAACCAGACGTGGGTCATGTCGAGGACCCTTATATCCTCAAGAGGCTTCTGCATCCCCGTTCACCGAATATCCTATACGAAAAAGCGTCGGGGTATAAGATGTTTACCCGCGTCACTGAAAGGTTTTAACCCCGTCCCCTCCCCCATCTCACTGGGGACCAGTATGCTGACCATCTCCGAGATAGGTGAACGCGCCCTCATAGAGCGCTTCATGAGGCACATGGCGGTGATGCCAGGGATGCCGGTCCCCTTCTGGGACGACGTCTCCGCGATAAGCCTCGGCGACGGCAGGGCAGTGGTCCTCAAGACCGACATGCTCGTCTGGAAGACGGACGTCCCGGTCGGCATGACCCACTTCCAGGCGGCGAGGAAGGTGGTCGTGATGAACTTCAGCGACCTCGGCTCAAAGGGCGTGAGGCCTCAGGCGTTCCTAGCCGCCCTGGGCGCCCCTAGCGACCTCTCCGTCCACGCCGCGGAGGAGATGGCGAGGGGCTTCGACTCAGGCGCCAGGGAGTACGGCGCCTACTTCGTCGGCGGCGACACCGGCGAGGCGTGCGACATCATCATCACGGGGATGGCGTACGGCCTCGCAGATGAGAGGCTCCTCCTGAGGCGGGGAGGCGCGAGGCCCGGAGACATACTCGCCACGACGGGCACCTTTGGGAAGACGGCCGCCGCCTTCAAGATACTCATCGAAGGCCTCGAGGCGCCCGCGCGGCTCCGCAAGCCCCTCGTCGACTCGGTCTACATGCCCAGGGCAATGGTAGACGCCGGCGTAGCCCTCGCGGCGTCGGGCGCCGCGACCTCCTCCATGGACTCGAGCGACGGCCTCGCCATCAGCCTCCACGACATGTCCAGGAGCAGCGGCCTCGGCTACGTGGTCGAACGCGTGCCGGTCGCCGAAGAGGCGCGTAAGTTCGCACGCATCCACGGCCTCAGCCCCACCGACCTCGCCCTGTACGGGGGAGAGGAGTACGAGCTCGTCTTCACGGTTAAACCGGACGGGCTTGCGGAGGCGCGGAGGGCCCTCGAGGGCGCCGGCTCGAGGCTGATCGAGATCGGCAGGGTCGTCCCGGGGAAGAGCATAACCTACGTCGAGGATGGCGTCGAGAAGCAGGTAGCCTTCAGCGGGTGGGAGCACTTCAGGGGCCTGAAGTAGGGGCCTAGAGCGCCAGCAGGAACGGCACTATGAGGAGCGCCGTCATGTTCGTCAGCTTCATGAAGATGTTCAGGCTCGGCCCCGCCACATCCTTGAGGGGGTCGCCGACCGTGTCGCCTGTGACGGCTGCGGCGTGGGTCGGGGTGCCCTTCATCCAGAAATCCCTCTCTATGCGCTTCTTCGCGTTGTCCCAGATGCCTCCGCCGAAGGTGAAGAAGGGGCTGAGGAGGGCGGAGGTCGTCAGCCCGCCGAGGAGCATGGCACCTAGCGCGTATTTACCGAGGAGAAGGCCGACGGTTATCGGCGCCGCTACGGCGAGCAGCCCTGGCGCCACCATCTGGATGAGGGCGTCCTTGGTGGCTATGTCCACGCACGTGGCGTAGTCCGGCTTCTCCTTTCCCTTCAGTATGCCCGGCCTCTCCTTGAACTGCCTCCTGACCTCCTCGACGATCTTGTACGCCGACTTCGCCGTGGCCCCTATCGCCAGGGAGGAGAAGAGGAAGGGGAAGGCGCCGCCTATGAGGAGGCCGATGATTATGATGGGGCTCGCGAAGCCGAGCTGCACAGAGGAGAGGCCCACCATCTGGCTGTAGGTGGTGAATATGACGAGGGTCGAGAAGGTGCCGCTGGCGGTGGCGAACGCCTTGGTGAAGGCCTTCGTGGTGTTCCCCATCGCGTCGAGCTCGTCGAGGGCGTCCATGTTCGTCTTCACGCCCGCCATCTCGGCTATGCCCGAGGCGTTGTCGCTTATGGGGCCGAAGGCGTCGCTCGACATGATGATGCCTATGGCGAGGTCCGTCCCCAGGTTGGCCCCCACTATGCCGTATAGGGAGCCGCCCGTGACGTAGTAGGCGAAGAGGATGGTGGCGAGGACGAAGACGTATGGCAGGAACGGGCTCTGGAGGGCGTAGCCGAGGCCCGTGATGATGTTGAGGGCGGAGCCGTACTTGGAGGACTCGGCGACCTTCCTTATCGGCGTCCCGTTGATATCCATGTAGTACTGGACGACGAGGCCGACGGCGAGGCTGGCGACGAGGCCGCTGACCACCGCGTAGAAGACCCCCAGGTCATTGAGAACGTAGACCGAAGAGGCGTATGCGCCCACGACACAGAGAGCAGCGGTCACGAGGAGGCCAACGTTGAAGGACATCAAGGGCTTCAGCCTGCCCCATTGTCTGGTGACGAATATGCCGACCACGGTGGCGAGGATGCCGACGGCGCCGAGCATCAGGGGGAAGACCTGGGCGCCGACTCCCAGGGGGCTCAGGATCAGTGAGCCGAGGAGCATCGCGGTGATGTAGTCGTCGCTTATCGACTCGAAGAGGTCGGAGCCCCTGCCGGCGCAGTCGCCGACGTTGTCGCCGACCTGGTCCGCTATCACGGCGGGGTTACGCGGGTCGTCCTCGGGTATCCTGTGCTCTATCTTCCCGACGAGGTCGGCGCCTATGTCCGCCGCCTTCGTGAATATGCCCCCGCCAAGCTGGGCGAAGAGGGCGGCGAGGCTCGCCCCGAAGCCGAAGCCGATGATGACGTTTGGGTCTCCGAAGAGCCATAGGAGGGAGCTGACGCCGATGAGGCTTAGCCCGGTGACGAGGAGACCCATGACTCCGCCGCCCCTGAAGGCTATCATGAAGGCCCTTGCGGCCGAGGTCCTGACCGCGTTCGCCGTCCTCACGTTAGCCTTAACGGCGACCCTCATGCCGACGTAGGCGGCGAGCATGCTGAGGGCGACCCCGGCGGCGAAGGCGACGACGACGCGTGGGTCCCTGTAGTAGAAGCCGATGGGGATTGTCGCCAGGGCGCTCACGACGGCGATGGTCCTGTACTGGCGCTTGATGAATGCCTTTGCGCCCTCCTCGATGGCGTCGGCGACGCCGACCATCTCGGGGGTTCCCTTGGGCTCTCTAAGGATCGACCATATGAGGTAGGCGACGACGAGCATGGAGAGGAGTCCGACAGAGAGGGCGAGTAATAGAAGGTCCATGTTCCACCTTTCACATGCTCCTGAGCCGTTTTCCCCAGACTATAACTACAGGCTACGGGAATCTAGGCGTATAAACTTTTGTTTTAGGCTCGAGGGAAGCTTGGGTGGTGGCGCCGCCGTACGGACTTGAACCGTAGACCAACTGGTTAACAGCCAGACGCTCAACCGGACTAAGCTACGGCGGCCCAGACAACAGGAAACTATCTGATCAAAATATTAAGGTTTGGATGAGGGGTCAAATACACCAGAACGCCTTACACTTATAAGCCAGGTTTTAGTTTTAGATAATTGATGAGCGCCGACATAATCGTTGGAATCGACCCCTTATCCTTGTTGCTGACCTGCATGCTGATTACCGTAGAGTTGTACGCCTACTTCAGCGGGAATGACATTCTATTGGTGGTTGGCCTAGCGTCGATAATCCTCCTGTACGGAGTGAGGATATGGAACCGGAGGAGACTCTCTCCTCATTACAAGTATTCACCGGGGAAGAATGCGCCCAGCGAATAGGCAGGTTCGCTAGATGCTCAGGGCGCCCGGTAAGCTCTCCTGGATCTCAATAACATAGCCCTCAGGGTCCCTGAGCATGAAGACCTTGATCCTCAGCCTCTCGGACTCCCTGGGCTGGCTCTCTACCTCGACGCCCCTCTCCACGAACCTCCTGTACCAGGCGTCCGCGTCGTGCACGTTGAGGCAGACGATGACGGGCTTCGCCTCGCTCGCCCTATGGTAGCCTCTGGCCTCGTCTACGAGTCCAATGTAGGCGCCCTCCCGGATCCTGTATATCTTGGACCAGCCCTGGTCGACGGCCAACTCGAAGCCCATCACTTCCTCGTAGAACCTCATCGCTCGGGGGAGGTCGCGGTAGTAGAGCCAGGTTATCACCCCCTTTACGCCGTAGTCTGACAAGGCTTGAACCTGTCTCCATCTATCCTCCAGGGGTTAAAAGGGTTCGGCGCCGCTTTTTTATCCACTGCCCACCGCATTCTACCCCATGGCCGTCGAGTCGAGCAGGGAGTTCGCTAGGATATCTAACATCTACGACCGTGGGCGCTCCGCCGAGAACGTCGAGTTCTGGGCTGAGGAGGCGGAGAGGCTCGCAGGGCTCGACGGGTGCTCCCTCGTCATGGACCTCGGCTGCGGGACCGGCATCTACGGCCTCGGCATCATGGAGAGGTCAGGCTCATTCGTCCTCGGCTTCGACCCCGTCCCAGACATGCTCGGGAAGGCGAGGGAGAAGTCGCCCGGGTTCCCGGTGTTCCGCGCAGTCGCCGAGAGCATCCCCGTCAGGTCGGGTGTCCTCGACCTCGTCTACGCGAGCCAGGTCTGGCACCACATAGCCGGGAGGCAGGAGGCGGCAGACGAGTGCGCCAGGGTGCTGAGGGTGGGCGGCTGCATGATCGTCCGCACCATAAGCCACGACCAGCTGAGGGGCAAGACGGTCTTCAGGTACTTCCCGGAGATACTGCCGAACCAGCTCAGGGCGTACCCCTCCGACGACGAGTTCCGGGCCTACTTCAGGAAGGCCGGGTTCAGCTCCACCGAGATACTGCCATACGACATGGAGAGGTACCAGACCGCCGGGGAGCTGATAGAGGTGGCGGAGAAGAGGCTCTGGAGCATGTTCCGCCCAATCACCCAGCAGGGTCTCGAGAGGGGCATCGCGGAGCTCAGGCGCTGGGACGAGGAGCACGGCGGCGCCCCGGTCAGAAACGATGAGACTATAACCCTCGTGGTGGGGAGGAAGTAGCCCCTCATCGGCAACTATTTTATCGGAACCCGCGCATTTTCATCACCGTGTAGGCTTTGAGGCTCACGATCATCGTCAACGATGCGCCCTACGGGAGCGAGAGGGCGTGGAACGCGCTGAGGCTCGCGAACGCCTCCGTCTCAGCGGAGGTCGGGATGGATGTGAGGGTCTTCCTCATGGGTGACGCCGTCGCCGCCGCGAAGAGGGGGCAGGCCACGCCTGAGGGCTACTATAACCTTGAGATTATGCTCTCGGGGCTCATTGCGAATGGCGTAGAGGTAAGGACCTGCGGCACCTGCATGAAGTCCCGCGGCATATCGGACGCAGAGCTCGTCAACGGCGTCCAGCGTGGCACGATGATGATCCTAGCCGGCTGGGTGAAGGAGAGCGACAGGGTGGTCACCTTCTAGACTCGATCATGGCCTTGTGAGCCAGGATGACCTGCATCGGGGGTCTGAAAATTGAAGCTCGTCACCTTTGAGCTGAGTGGGGAGGAGAGGGTCGGCTGCCTCGCCGGCGGCGTCATCGACCTCGGGAGTGCGTACAGGCGCTTCTGCAGGACGCGGGGGCGGGAGGAGTCTGCGGCGATGCGGGCATGCTTCGGCGACATGATCGCGTTCCTCGGGGATGAGCGCGCCGCCGCGGTCGCCGAGGAGGTCGTCGACTTCGTCTTCGACGACCCGCGCGTGCTGGGGCGCGTCAGCCTGGACCCCGAGGATGTGAGGTTGAAGGCGCCTGTCCCACGCCCACCGAAGGCCATGATCTGCGGCCCCTCGTGGAGCAGCTACGTCAAGGAGGGGCGCGTCCCGGAGTTCATCTTCCTCCTCAAGCCCCCGACCGCCGTGGTCGGGCCGGGCGACGACATCGTGATACCCCGGAAGGCTAGGCAGGTGGCGACGGAGGTCGAGCTAGCCATCGTCGTGGGGAAGCCGGGCCGCCACATCTGTCAGGACGAGGCCATGGGCCACATCGCGGGCTACACCGTCTTCAACGACGTCACCGACATAGCCACCTACAGGGAGAGGACGCCCGCCTCGGCGATCAGGGCGAAGAGCTACGACACCTTCGCCTCCATCGGGCCATGCGTCACCCTGAGGGACCAGATCGAGGATGTCCAGGACATGCTGCTCAGGCTGAGGATCAACGGCGTCGAGCGGATCAGGGTCAGCACGACCGAGATGATCTACCCCGTCGCCCACTTCATCTCCTCCGTCTCGGAGGTGATGACCCTCCAGACCGGTGACGTCATCAGCACCGGTTGCCCCGAGGCCATCCCCGTGGAGCCCGGCGACGTGGTCGAGGCCGAGGTGGACGGCATCGGCGTCCTGAGGAACCGGTTCGTCGAGGAGGCGGGCTGAGCCACCTCCTCCGTGGACGGCGTTTAAGATCGGCGGGGGCCTCAATAGTGAAATATTGCCGTGGCGCCGATCCTATTCCGACCTGAATGTCTGATATCATCGCTGTTAAGGGGGGAACGCTGATCGACTGCACCGGCGCGCCTCCCCTGAAGGAGGGCGTGGTCCTCGTCCAGGGCTCAAGGATACTGGACGTGGGGAGCGCCAAGGACGTCGACGTCCCTGAGGGGGCTGAGATGATCGACGCCAAGGGGAAGACGGTGATGCCGGGGCTGATGGACCTCCAC